>OCVV011197033.1_pt1 | contig 18690 bp, 22 predicted proteins | sample 1539721 | NCBI WGS metagenome assembly OCVV01 (sample SAMN02144230, study PRJEB22623) | gut metagenome | biome: sheep rumen | host: Ovis aries | place: New Zealand | reverse complement strand
GAACGAAAATGAAGAGCAAAAACAACAGGATAATCAGTATTTCTTTCGTTACACATTTCTTTATGACGATTGCGATATAATTGAATACAAAACAAGTTGTAAATTTTCGAGTGATAAATTTGCACTTGCATTTGCAGTATTTTTTCGTATGGATAATTTGAAAGATAAATTTGGTGATATTTTAAGTATAGAAATTTATAGAGATGATATGGAAGTTGAAAATTTGATTGAACTAATGATTTACTAAAGAAAGGAACAAAAAATGACAAAGTATGCTTTTGATTTTGAACTTCGTGTAAAAGATGATTTGCTTGATGATTCGTTTATGATTCAACATATTTTCGTTAAGGAATTTCCTAACGAATATGAAGCTGTTATTCATGCACTTTTTTGTATAGATATTTTCAAACTTCTTGAAATAGAAACTCATTCTGTTTTTGTGTATGAAACGAATGGATACGGAAACAAAATTTTAAATCTTACACTTATGTGATTATAAGGTGAATTCACCTTGTAATATATTGTAAAGCATTAAACGAAACGAAAGGAGAATAATGTTGTATGCGAAAAATAAGACGTACATTCAACTTGAGTAAATGTTATGGAAGTAGGTACAATTACGACACAGAAGAATTTGAGGATTATTATTTTGAGGTAATGGGCAATTACACGCCCAAACGTGCAACGAATTATGCTAGACGATATTTCAAAGATAATTCAATTCAAATCTTTAACGTAGAAATTGAATCTAGCATGTATGCGATTTCACCTGAAGATTTCCTGAAATATGGAGAAAGGATTAAGTAAAATGGCTAAGGCAATTCAGAAGGCAATGGAAACGGCAATTGAATCTAGCGAAAATGTAAACTTCAATATTCCGACTGGTTTTATTAACACGTTTGACCTTGCAACTAACGAAGGTAAGATGAAGGTCGTAAATGCAACGAATAATTCCGTACCTCTTAAGGATTATATGGACACGGAACTTCATATCGTGGATTGTGTCACTATGCCTGGAATTCGAAAAGGTCGTAACGGAATGCCTGATACTGAATGCAAGAATGTTCATCTGATTGATGAAAACGGTGTTTCTTACTTTTCGCAGTCTGATGGTGTTGCGCGTGCTGTTCAAATGTTTGCAGCAATGTGGCCTGATTTTGGTAAACATTCTACGACTGAAGGATATTTGGCAATTAAGTGCATTGCTCAGGAATTGCCGAATGGGAATACTCTGAAAACATTGGTTTTTGTTGACTAGTTAAAACAGAAACCGAATTAAAAGGAATAGCCGAATTGGAGACAGTTCGGCTATTCTGATATAAGGAGGTGATTATATGGCTAAAAAGGGTATAAAATCTGTTGTTCAGAAAATGAGTGGCGAAATTATAGACACTCGCAAAGCTAGCAGACTTGCACAAAATGAAAGAAGAAAAGCACAAAGAAGATTAGCAAGAGAATTAGAAAAAAGTGGAGTTAAAACAGATTGGAAACATGCGTATGAGGAAAGTCTAAAACATGATTCATTATCCTCAAAAGCAAAAGGCTTGCAAAGTAAAATAGAAAGTTTAACTAGTTCAGGAGAAGGTTATAATGTTCAAATAGAAAGCGTAGCAGAAAGTATTAAAACTTTTACCTTTTTTGAATACGGAAAAGAGACATTAGCTAAAAAAGGTTCTGCCGTTGATATTCAAAGACGTAATGATATGTTTCAACACCAAATAAATCAATCTACAAAGAAGAATGGTTTAAGCGTATTAGAGAAGAAAGAAACACATGCATTTTATGCAGCTACGCAATGGATTTGGGATTCTACAAATGCAAATGAAAGACGTAATGAAGCCATAATGAACGAATTTGGTTTGACTAGTTTAGAGCAGGTTTATAAACTAATTGTTAATAAAGAATTAGATTTTAAAGAGTTTGGTTTTGAAGATAAAGAAGTTTTTGAACAATGGTTAGATTATGTTAGAACAAATATTGATTTAGATGAATTAAGAAAGATTTATAAGGAAGAAATGGAAGCTGATGAAAACGATGAAGCATCAGACGATAATTCTAGTCCGAGTGGTGGCGAAGCAATAAAGAATATCCGTATGAGAACTTCAAATAGATTTAAGCGTAGACATGGATAAGCAATATGTTATATGTGCATCTTTCGATACAGAAACAACTAATTACGGAATAGGTAAAGACAGTCGCGCATTTACCATATTATATATCTTTAATGATTTACGTTTTGTTGATTTGAAAACATATAAGATTGATGAAAACGATAAAATTATTTTCAAAAGAACTGAAGAAGAAGCCATTGAATTTATACAAGAATTAATTGATTTTGGTTTTAAAGCAAATTGTATACCGATTATTTGTGCTTACAATTTAATGTTCGATTTGCAAACGTTGTTATATGATTTGAATATGAAATATGAAATGACTGCAAACGCGCAAAGTTCAACAAATGTTTATACTTTGGATTTAAAAATGAATGATAAAACAGTGTTACGTTTTTGGGATTGTTTTCACTTAGAAATGCGTGGGTTAGCTGCAATGGGTGAAACTTGTGGAATTCCAAAAGCTAAAGGTGATTGGGATTATTCACTAATTAGAACTAAAGAAACAAAATTAACTGAAGAAGAATTGTTTTATGCAAAACGTGACGTGCAAGTAATTCCTGCATATCTTAGTTATTTATTGAATGCTAATGAATGGTTACAACAAAGTGATTTAGGCTTAAAGGTAATTACAAAAACGTCTTTAGTTAGGCAAATGGCACAAAAGAAAATAGGTCAAATAAGAGTAAAGAAGCAAAATGGAAAAGAAATGTCTTTGCTATGGATGTTTCAAAAAACTTGTTGTCAACAATTACCAAAAACTTATCAACAATATGCATTAAGAAAATGCTGTTTTAGGGGTGGTTTTACTTTTACAAGTGGTGTTGCTGCAAATAGATTACTAGAGAATGTGGCTAGTTTAGATGTTACAAGTATGCATCATGCTTTTATAAATGGTAGATATATTCCGATTGATTTTGCTGTTGTGAAAAATAGGACTTTAAAAAATGCAATTGATTTAGTTTTAGATAAGTCTATTGATGATGTTTTGAGTAACTATCATAAACCTTTTGAATGTGCTTTTCATGCAGCATTTAATTTTGTAAACATAAGATTGAAAAAAGATAGTTGTTTTGACAAATGGCAAATTGCATTAATACCTAGTGGAAAATTTAAAACAAAAGTAAAGAGTATTGAATATACTGAAAATTTATTGAATGTAGAAGCTGAAAATTATATACGTGAAAAAGGTTGGCATGATAGCGAAGTTAACGGAAAATTTGCTTTTGGTAAATTATATAAAGCTGATTTTTGTACATTGTTTTTATCTGAATTGGAATTGTGGTGTATATCTCAAGTTTACGAATGGGATAAAATAGAGCCTGTTTTTGGTGAATTAACAGTAAAGTTTAAATTACCGCCTGATTATGTAACTTTACAAAGTAACAATTTATTTGAAATGAAAAACGATGCAAAGATTATAAATAAGAAATATGTAGAAGGTATTCCATATGAAGATGATATACCGAACACAATTCCTATTGGCATTGCTAATTCTTTGCGAACTGGAAAATGTGCTAGTGGATTTTTTGATTCTTACTACACTTCAACTGTGAAAGGAATGTTTAATGGGATTTATGGCACAATGGCTCAGGATGTTTTTAAACCAACTTATATGGTTGAAGAAGGTGAGTTATATGTGGATAGTTCTACAAAAACGACGTTGGATAATTATGAAGAAAAGAAACCTAAACGTTGTAAAGTATTATATACATATGGATTAAGAATCGTTGGCGGGTCAAGAATGCATTTAATAATTGCTATGATTCTTTTATATAATGCATTCGGTAATAAAATTATAATTACTGGTGGTGATACAGACAGTTTAAAAATAAAATGCGCTGATGATATTACTAACGATGATTTGTTAGAAGTATTAGAACCATTACATATTGCAGTAAGAAACGCAATTAATTACACTATGAAAAGAGTTAGAAATTTGTTTCCTGAACTTGCATCAGATTTAAAAGGTATCGGTGAATTTGAGTGTGAAAAATGTAGTGGTTTCGATAGGTGGAAATACCATTATGAAGCATGGAATAAAGCAAGAATATCAATATCGCAAGATGGCAAAGTACATGTTACTTGCGCGGGTTTAAGTAGACCTATTGGGGTATATAATATAGAGGATTTCATACAAGACTTGATAAAGAAATATGATGTTGAAGATATTTTAACTAATGTTTTAGGTTATAATGTTTTTGTAACTTACGAACTTTGTTTTGCTTTAGAGCATAAAAGACCATATGCAAACGATATTTTCAATGAAGATGTAACAGACTATTTAGGTAATACATACCATGTTTATCAACCTGAAGCGATATGCTTATACGAAACTGGCAGATATTTAGGTGATACTTTAAAGAAAACTAATTTAGAAAATTTAAATTACTTAAAGGAGGTACAGAATTTAGACATTGATGATTCTGAAAAGTGGTTACAATTGAATAAAGAAACTGGAAAACCTGAGATAGTAATTGGTGGTGAAATTGTATATCATGGATAAATGGCAAAAAATAGCTGATTATGTTATGAGTTCTAAATTTGATAAATGGGCGCTGATTGGTGTTATTTTCTTTTATATTTATTTGATAGCTCAATTGATTAGGTGGGCAATATGTTAGAGGAAAATGTTGGTAAAGTGGCTTGCGTTTATTGTATTGATGAACGCGGTTATTCCACTAAACATTATTTGTTTTTAAATATATCTGAATTAGAAAATGATTGGGCTAAAGAATTTCTAAATAGAGTTAAAGACGATTTTGATTCTTACACAGTTGTTAGGAAGGTGTTATATGTCTAAATATTACGATTGGAATAAAACACTTTCATATGATGCTGATGTTACAATGGTTGTTGGGGCACGTGGTATTGGTAAAACATATGGTTTAAGATTACAGTTTATAAGAGATTTCATTAAAGACGGTTCGCGTTTTGTAGAACTTACCAGACATAAAAACGAACTTTCTGATTTTTCTGCTACATATTTTAATAGAATAGTAGAGAATGAAGAATTTCCTGATTATGTTTTTAAAACAACGCCACGACACGCTTATATTGCAGATAAACCAAAAGATGATGAAAAACCTAAATGGAAATTATGCGGTTATTTTGGTGCGTTAACTGAAGCGCAAGCGATGAAAAAACGCACTTATTCAAAGGTAAAAAGGATGCTGTTAGATGAAGCTGTTATTGATAAGCGTCTTGACCGTTATCATAATTATTTGCCAAACGAGTTTGGTATTTTGGCTAATATATTGGATTCGGTTTCACGAGAAAGAAGCGAAACAAAGAATTCTGATAGATGCCGTGTATATCTTTTGGGTAACGCTTGTGACCTACTTAATGTGTATTTTGCTGCTTATGGTGTGAATAAAGAACCAAAGGAAGGTTATTCGTGGCATAAAGGTAAAACAATGTTGCTTCATTATGTTAAAGATGCTGTTTATGCAAAAGAAAAAAGTAAAGACACTGTGGCTGGTAGAATGTTATCGGATACAGCTGATGAACTTGTTGCAAGCGCAAACGAATTTTTGAAAACGTCAAGTGATTTTGTTTATAAGAAACCCAAAAACGCTAAATTTTATTTTGGTATCGTTTATTGTGATTTACGTTTTGGTGTATGGGCTGATTTCAGTGAAGGGTATTATTATGTAACCGACAAGATACCACGTAATGCAAAACCAATTTACGCGCTTACTGCAAATGATAATAAAGTAAATTATATAATGGCCAAACGAGCTGAAGGAGTATTAAGAAGTTTCGTTGATTTGTATTATGTCGGAATAATACGATATGAAACACCTTACATTAAGGAACGTTTCATTGAAGTATTGAACTTGTTTGGAGTGAGATAAATGGTAAATATTAATAAAGATATGATTTGCATTAACGATATATATTTTGATGAAAATGAAGATATTAAAAAACTTGCTTTATATGTATGTGAATTAGAAAGAAAATCGAATTTTTATGAAAAAGGTTATAAAAAGGTTCTAAAACTTAATGATGAATTGAATATAAAAATAAGACGTTTACGTAAGATAAATCATATTTATAAAGTTGAAATGAATAGATGTGTAAGGAAGTTATCTAGAATTTATAATCAATTGCATTTGGATATATTTCTAACAAATACTTTAGGTTTAACTAACACTAATCCTGACGATTTTGTAGGAAGGTATAAGAATGTTTGATGATGAAATTCAATATCAAATTCATTTCAATGAGTGTTGGGATGAAACGATTTTTCTCACTCAACGCGAGTTAGAAGAATGGTTTGAAGAAATACAATCAATCGTCAACGATGAAACAATGCCAATACAGAAGCGTATGCAAAAAGTTGTTGACAACATTACAGCGGAGTGATATAAACTTACATACCATGTGGCGCTGTTATAGCGGTAAGTAAACAGAGTTTGGGCTTGTCAACGTGTGAAAACGTGCTCCCTGTTGGATTTGACAAATCTTTTAACTTGCATTTCAGTCAGCTATGTGGTATTTTAGCCGCGCAAGCGCATTAAAGATGTAGCTTGCGCGGCATTTTTGTTTTATGAGCAAAGAAAGGCGGTTGAAAATGGACGAAGAGAAGAATGAAGAAACTAATGAAGAAACTTCAGAAGAAACTAATGAAGAAACTTCAGAAGAATCCGAAGATAATCGAGAGGAGGAAACCACTGAAGAAATTAGAGATGAAGTTTATGTAAACGACGATGAAATTGAAATGCTTCGTTCTATTGAAAAGCGTTTCGATGTTCTTGAAGAAAAGCTAGATAACGCTATTTCCATGTTTGTTGATTCTGGTGCAATTGTTCAGGAACGAATTGATGATGAAATTTCCGATGATTATGAGGAAGATTTCATTGATATTGATGATTTAAATTTGAAGCTTTAAATATTAGGAGGTTTTCGCGATGGCGGAATTGAACAGTACAATTATGGATAAAGTTTGGCTTTATGGGTCGAATGATTTTCAGCAGAGAATTCCTAGGCCAACTCAAGGAAATATTTCTAAAACGATTGATGCACTTTTTGAGCCGATGAATAGAAATTATTTCAATGATTTCATGAATGTTCTTATTAATCGAATTGCATTCACTTATGTTCGTGGACAGCGTTGGAACAATAAACTTGCTGTTTTTAAGGGACAGAAAATCAATTACGGTTCTACCATTCAGGAAATTGCACCGAATTGGATTAGAGCACACGCCTATAATGTCGAAGAAGAAACGTTGCTTAAACTTAATCGACCTGAAGCACAAGTTTGGTATCATTCTCAGAATCGTCAAGATAGGTACGATATTTCCATTAGTTACGATGATTTGCGCACCGCATTTGTAGATGAATATGGTCTTAACAATTTCATTGCAAAAGTTATGGAAGTACCTCTGAATTCCGATGAATACGACGAATACCGTATCATGTTGCAGCTTATTGCCGAGTATGAAAATTCTTTCGGTTTTTACAAGCAGGCTGTTGGCGAAATTAATTCGGAACAAGCGGCTAAGAATTTCCTGAAGCAACTTCGCGCTGATGCTGGAATGCTCGAATTCCCGTCTGCTCGTTACAATGCTGAAAACGTTTCTATTCCCGTGTTTGCAAGGAATTCCGAACTGGTGCTTTTGATGACCCCTCAGGTTAAAAGTTCTTTGGACGTCGATGCGCTTGCTGTTTTGTTCAATATGGAGAAGGCGGATGTTAATCAAAGGATTGTAATTGTCGATGAATTCCCTATTCCCAATGTTCAGGCGCTTTTGACTACTGAAGATTTCTTTGTTTGTCATGACACTGTTTACGAGAATACTAATTTCTGGAATCCTCAAACGCTTGTGAACAATTATTATCTTCATCATTGGGGCATCTATTCCGTTAGTCCCTTTGTTCCCGCGATTCTGTACACTACTGAAGCGCAAACTTCTATTGTACCTGTTGCAAATATTATTGAAGGATTCAATTTAGTCATAGGTGACGGAAACGACCCCACTGTTAAAATGGGCGAAACCATTCCCACTAAGATTACGCTCAATGGACGGCTTCGTATTGGCATTAGCGCTAGTAGTCCTATTCCGTACACTGGTGACAAGATTATTCTTTCTCCCGATGCTGCAACGTATGAAGTGAATGCAACGTATAACGATGAACCTGTTCAGCTTAATTCGCGCACTTACGTTGACCGTTTCGGCGTGCTACATGTTCAGAAAACTGGTCTTGAATCTGGCACTGAAATTGCCGTCACCGCGACGCTTGCATATGTTGACCCGTCTCATGAACCAGTTGATTTCGAACCCGTTACCGCAACTGTTACCGTAGAATAAGTGATTTAAGGTGGTGTTTATAATGAGCGATTATCCGTATCTGGTTTATACCGACAAACAGAATGCGAAAATCGATGCTGAAACAATCGATTCAATGTCGGGCGGTTCTGGTGGAACTGATTATTATATTAAGCATAGAGGCAGTACTATAAATGATACTAATGTAACGTATGAAGCTGTTAATTCAGGAAAAGTTGATAAAATTAGAATGGAAACTACTACAGATATTGGCACTACTAGTGGATATTTTTATTTAACTGATAGTGTTACAGAAGGAGCTAATGACACTGTATATAATTTTAGAACTCAAGGCGAAGCATTAATATATGTATCTGTAAATTCAGAAGTAGGCCCTAGAATCATTAGTAGTTAATCTGAAAGGAAGATAACGTTATGGATTTTCCACATATTTCGGATACAAAATTCCCGTTGCTCGACAACGTCAACGTTTACAAGTACCAGAATAATTTTGACTATGCTCGTTGGAATGGAAAGGTTTCGTTCAAACTTCTTAACGTACTTTGGAATTCTAATTATGCGGATGTTCCGTATTTTGAAACTGATGAAGAACGCGATAATTGGTTTAACGCAAAAGATGGTTATGTAGGAACGCTCGAAACGCTGTTTAACAACACTCCTACAACGTCTGTAAGAATTCCTATTCCGTATAACGATGCATATAGATACAATTATCTTGTAATTGATATGCCTATGCAAACTAGTGTGGAAAATCCTATTAATTACGAAGATGCTGATATTCGTGTTAATCGTTGGTTTTATTTCATCGAAGATATGACGCAATTCGCGCCTAGCACAACCGAACTAACCGTTTCTATCGACTATTGGACAACTTTTATTAATTCAGTTGACATACCCTATCTTATGCTAGAGCGTGGTCACGCGCCTATGATGAAAACGACGGTTGACGAATTTCTTGCAAATCCCGTAATGAACAATGAATATCTTTTAGCCGATGATTTCAATTATGGCGGTGAAACCGTAATTCAAACGTCAAATTACTACCCTATTGGAAACGGCGAAAAGTATGTTCTGTTTTGCGCTCCATACAGTCGTGAAGCATTTGACCGATTTGGAGGAGTGGAATATTCTGGTAATTCCACTCCCCCTACTTACTCTGATACTGGCACTCGTTGGGGCTATCAACTTCAGGTTAATGATTATGAATGGAAATACGGCAATACAGATTATTCAAATGCGCAATTACCTATTTACAATATGATTCAAACAGGTTTGTTGAACGGTTGTGAATGTTTCGCTATCGAAGGAAAATACGCACGTGAATTCTTCAATGATTGTGCCCATAATTGCGTTCATTTCATTCACGGAATTCAAGCGATGTTCATTCTCGATGAAAGTTTGTTTGTCCGTTCGAACGAATTCAAATTCAGGGGATTCACGCTATACATTGCAGATAGGAAAATAAACAACGTTGACATTAAATTAACTAAAGAAGAATTCGGTTTTGATGCTAAGTATCGTGAAATTACTAAATTGTACACATTCCCGTATTCTGAATTGGAAGTTACTGACGATGATGGCAACGTGTTTTCCGCACGTGTTGAAAACACTGGAAACTTGAAAATGCATGAAGAAGTTTCGCTCATGTATCCATTCTTGAATTACAACGTTTTCATTAACGGCATCAACGGCGACGGAACTATGAAATACGTTTGGAAGAACATTCAAGACGGACATACTACGGAAACTAATTGCAGTATATGGGCGGATGATTTCAGCAAGTTCATGATGAATTGGGAAGTACCCGTATATTCTATTTTCGTTTCGTCCGAATACGAATATGCGGCAAACAATTTCTTCAACAACAAAGCGAAACGCGCTGGCGCTATCAAAGATTACACCAATGCTGTCAGGTACGCGAACACCACACGTGAAAACACGGCCGATTCAATGCAGACGAATACAAACAATGTTGCTGCAAGCGGTGCAACTAATACGGGTAACACGCAAAGAACTACATCTAAAAATGTAACAAATACTGCGGCTACAAATAACGGATTAGTTTCTAATATGGAAGATACAAATGATAATGCAGATTTAAAGATAGATGATTATTTAGATGGTGGTACAATATCTGATATTGGTGGTTCTGGTGGATATTTAAGCGATTGTTACAATGCAAATTTAAATAAACTTTCAGATGATGCTGATGCAGATTTAATTTTAATGGCACAAACATATCAATTGGGTCAAGATATGACAGTAGCAACAGCAACGGTAAATGCAGGTGCTTCAATTGCAGGCGGTATTGTAAGTGGTGCTTCTGCTGGTGCTGCGTTAGGTCCTCAAGGTGCTGTTGTTGGAGGTATTGCAGGCGGAATTAGTCAAGGTGTTACAGCTGGAATGTCGTGCGCTTTAACTTTAACTAATAACTCTAATTTGTATGATAATACAGTTGACCAAGTAAATGCAAAATTTAGGTCTGCTAGAGATGCTATGAAAAGAAGTACAAACGCACAAAAAACTTATAATGAAAATTGTAAAAATGCAGATAACGATTTACGTGAATCAATTACTAATCGATTTAGTGGACAAAACGGAATCAACAATTCTAATGAAAATAGAAATAAAATCGCTGAAGATACAAATGCTCAGAATATACAAGCAACTAACAACGCAAACGCAACGAGAACGCAGAACACGGAAACGGCAAACGCCACATATACAAGAAATGCGAACGTTGCAGCTGAAAAGGCTAATTTAGTGCAGAAGCAACTTGAAGCAGATTACCAGTATAGGAATGCTAGACTTCACGCGCCTGTTACTTACAGCAAATACTCAGGTAGTTTCGAACAAGATGCATACAAGCGTCGTGGTGTTAGATTCAATGTTAGAACGCAACCGAAAAGCATTATCGCGCAAACTGGTGATGCATTCTTGCGATTTGGATACGCATTGCATCGTGTGTGGGATATGGCAAACGGTTTTCATTACGGAAAGCATTTCACTTTTTGGAAGGCTGAAGATATTTGGATTAACGACGGCAAAGGCGTGACTAATGCAGCTACAAACACTATTGCACAAATTTTGCTGAAAGGTGTTACTGTTTGGAACAATCCTGATGAAATAGGAACTGTTGGAATTTACGACAACATTTAAAGGAGGTGTTTTAATGTCGCGTACTAAGAAAAATCAGAATGTTAAACTAGAAGAAGGAACACCTGGAAGTTTTTCCTTTGATTTTACTGAACTAATAAATTTATCTAAATGTGCAAAAAAGGATGGTAGACCTAATTACTGGGAATCAGCCGATTACAACACACGTTTGTTCATGATGTTCAGGGCTGAAATTTTGGGAATGGCTTTATCTCGTTTCAAATGGTTGAATTTGCCTAAGACATGTGATGAAAGATATTTGGAACTTACTTTGATTTTGCAAGGTCAAGCAAGTATCGCATTTCCTAGAAACAAGAAAGGCGTTTTCTTCAGCACACAGTTAGCGCAAGTATCACGGCCGAACATTTACGATAATCCTACTAGATGGAGAGCTATTGGAAACAACGGCTTCAATTTTGATGCTGATTGGAATAGCGGTGTTGTTGTATGGGATAATCGAATGAGATACCCATTGCTTCAAAAGATAAATATTTGGGCTAGGGAACTTACAGACATTGTTAGAACCAAACAACTTAATAGACAGCACCAAAAAATTCCATTCATTTTCAATGTGCCACAAGAAATGAAGCAACAGGCTGAAAATATCTATAAGCAAGTTAGTGGTGGTTCACCCGCAATTATCGGTACAACTGGAATGGAACAATTTAAACCTGAAGTTTGGATGACAGGAGTACCGTACATTGGAGAAGAACTGAATTCTGAAATGGAAAACATTTGGAATGAAGTTTACCAGTGTTTGGGTATTGCTAATCAAACGTTTAAAACGGAACGCATGATTGAGGATGAAGTTAAGTCGCAACGTGAACCGAGTCAAATGTCGCGTTTGGATTCACTTCTTTGTAGGCGTGAAGCGTGTGAAAAATTGAATGACCGTTTTGGTGAATATTTCAAAGAACCTATAAGAGTGGTTTGGAATTACGACAATGCAAGCGATAATTACAATTTCAAACATGATTTAAAGCAAGTTCTTGAAGTTGAAATGGGGAGGGATATTGAAAATGAGTAGCGTTGATTACTTTGATTATGTTAACTTTCCTGATTATCATGCGGTATATTCAATTCAATTGTGCGAACTAATTAATTCTGGAATGATTGACTTTAGCGATGAAAGCTGGGATTTCGATTCATACCAACGTGAAGGTGTTGAAAACGATAGAGAACAGCGTGACAGATTGTGGATGAAATTTGAGAAAAGATTTTATTGGAGAGAGATTGGAATTATTCCGCCTGGACAATGGAAATGGGAATTACTAAGAAAACTAAATGAGATTATGCCTAAATATAAACCAGCTTATAGAGCTTTAGATAACGGTCAAAATATTTTGCAACATTACGGTGAATACGGTAAGTCGCGTAACATTTTCTCCGAATTTCCGCAAACTCAATTGGGAGCAAATGAAGATTATGCGACTAACGGAACTGACCGTGAACATGAGGAAATATATTTGGGCGATTGGATGGAACAAATTGGCAAACTAAAAAATTACGATGATATTGATGTTTGCATTCTTAAAGAACTTGAAACAATGTTTTCTTGTATGTTCACTGTTAACGTAAACGGTTATTAAAAGGAGGTGTTTTTATATGCCATCTTATTTACCTGGTTTAAACTTTCCTATTTACAGCGGTTGGACTAGATACACGCCTGTTATTCCTAAGCTATATTGGGATGTATATTCTGCTGAACAAAGGCTTAAGCAATTATGTCTATCTTTTGATAAGGTAGAACATTATCTTGATTACATTGCTGAAATGATGAACGAATGGAACGTCGAATTTAGCGATGAAATGCAAAAAGAACTAGAAGAACTTTGGAATGCGGTAAACAACGGTCTTGAAAATGCAGCAAAAGATTGGATAGCTAATAATCTCGAATGGGTATTTAAAACTGTAGCTAAACAAGTTTATTTTGGTTTAAACGAACAAGGTTATTTTGTTGCATATATTCCCGAAAGCTGGGATGATATTGTATTTGATACTGGTGCTGTTTACGGAATTGACACATACGGACGTTTGATTTTGCGCTGGGATGTTGACAATTCTGGCGAGACTGTTAACCAACGACCTGAAGAATGGAGTTAAGCAAATGACTGTTAGGGAATATATCGGTGCTCGTTACGTGCCTTTATTTATCGGTGAATGGAATAGCGAAAATGCATATGAACCTTTGTCTGTAGTATCTTATCAAGGAAATTCTTACACTTCGCGTCAGGCGGTTCCCGTTGGAATTCCCATTACCAATGAAACGTATTGGGTTGTTTCTGGAAACTACAACGCGCAAGTAGAAGCATATCGACAGGAAGTAAGGACTTTCGATAGCCGAATTACTGCAAATGCAAATGCAATTGAACAGGAACGTGATGAACGCAAAGACGATTTCAATGCTGTTGAAGATGATATTGAAGCTGAAAAAACAGCTAGGCAAAATGCTGATACTGCACTTCAAAATGCAATTACAGCGGAAGAAACAGCTAGGCAAAATGCGGATGATGAACTAGCTGATAAAATAAATGAATTAGAAGAAAACATAACTTTTAATGAAAGTTTAGAAATTCACATGTTTGATGGTGTTAATCCTGGAAATTATACAGCTACTTTAGTAAAAGCAAAAGATAAAGCAGTATTGATTGACACAGCTGTTGATTCTGGTTTAATTACATTTATTAACAACCTTAATGTATCACATTTAGATGCATTAATTATCACTCATTTTCATATTGACCATTACGATACTACTAATTTAGCAAGATTAATTAGTGCAAATTTAATTGATGTTGATACCAAAATTTATAAACAAATGGAACCAACAGCAAGTAATGACCAATATAATTTATACGTTACATTAAATAACGAATTAGAAACAACTTTACAATCAAACGGTTTAAACCCTGCTATTGTACCTATTAATGAAAGTGTTTTAGAATTAGATGAATTAAAATTAACTTTCTTTAATACAAATACTTCATTTAAAACTATATATGATAATCAATCATGGGCTAATAGAAGTATTCCTAATTCTACTCCAACAGATTTTGCGCAACGTAGAACTAGTTTAAATAATTACAGTTTAATTGTAAGATTTGATTATAGATGCTCTTCTTATTTAGAATTAGGTGATTTGGAAGGAATGGGTCAAAAATTAAATCTTGAATATATTCAACCTGTTGATGTTTGCAAAGTTCCACATCATGCAGCTAATAAAATGGGAGTTGAAAATTTCTTTGAAAAAATAAATCCTAATTTTTGGATTCTTTCTAACCATTTTCTTGAAACAGATGTTGAAAATAGAACTGATTTAGGTGCTTGGATTTTATCTTATATTTATAGATACTTAGTTTATAAATCTATTCAAACTCCTATTATTACAAATATTAATAATAATGTTGAAATTAAGATTTTGTATGGTAATGTTATTAAAGCTGAAGGACATATTTTAGATAAAGATTATAACCCTGATGATACGCTAGCACCTACAATGCAATTTGGTAGTATTTTACCGCCTGATATTTATTATGAGAATCCTTATTATATATTTACTAATGATTTTACAATTCAAGAATTACTAAGAGTGTTTAAGAATTATGATAGTGCTAACATGCCTGTTAGTTGGAGAATTCCTACTAGTGGTATTTTTAGTCAAACTGAATTTAGTATAAAAATTAGAGAATTGTTTGAACCTTTTGATGTTTCTACTAGGGTAATATATCTATCACACGATGAATATATGCATCCGACAGTTAGTTTTGCATCAGTGGCAAATCCATATCAAACAATTGTTATATATGAAGCTAATGGAAATAACGTTACACTAAAAAGTTTTTCTAATGTGAGTTTAGGAGACCCTCAAATTATTTTAAATTTTGGAGAAAATGGTTTAAAAACTGGAGATAATATTACAGATAACGACCCTAATAATTATTGGACTAACATGAGACTTTCTAGCATGATTGAATGTCAAGTTGCAAGTGGAAGTTTAATAACATTAACTAGAAAACAAGGATATCCAAAAACTGATACAAACCAAAGAAGTGCATTTGAAGGATTTGCTTTTAACACAGATGCAAGTTATATTTACAATGTGTATATTAATTTGTCTGGAGAAGTAAGAACTAGACGTGTTAATATTGCAAATGGAACTGTAGATTCAAGTGAAGATATTGTAAATATTATGAGTTTGCGTAGAATTATGTAAAAGGAGTTAAAATGCGCGGAATAGATGTTAGCAATTGGCAAACTGGAATGAAACCTAGCAATTTAAATATTGATTTCTGCATTGCAAAAGCAACTGAAGGAATTGGTTACACTGATGCATCTTGCGATAGTTTTATTCAAGATTGTATTGCAAACAATATTTTGTGGGGTTTCTATCATTTTGCTCGTGAAAATGAACCTGAAAAAGAAGCTGAATATTTTTATAATGAATGCAAAAATTATTTTGGTTATGGAATTCCTGTTTTAGATTATGAAACAACTAATTACAATAATCGTGAATGGTGTGAACGCTTTATCAATCGTCTGCATGAATTGTCTGGTGTTTGGTGTTTGATTTACATTAGCGCTTACATGTGTCCTCAATTCAATGGCTCGTGGATACCTGAAAAATGCGGTTTATGGGTAGCTGGATACCCTTACACAATGTCCGACTGGACAAACGATAATATGCCTTACGATGTTTCACCATTCAAAGTGGTTGCAATTTGGCAATTTACTAGCAGCTTAATTTTAAACGGTTTTTGGGAGAAATTAGATGGTGATATTGCCTACATGGATTCTGAAGCATGGATGAAGTACGCTAAATGTGAAGATTATAATGAAAATCCGGCCAAATCAATCGACGATTTAGTATTGGAAACGATTTTAGGTGAATACGGAATAGATGATGAACGTAAAAAAATGTTGGGCGATAATTACGAAAAAGTTCAAGCTAGAATAAATGAACTATACAATATCGCAAATGAAGTAATCGAAGGAAAATGGGGTAATGGTTGGAACCGTGAAAACGCTATAAATGGTGCTGGTTATCCATATCACATTGTCCAAAGAATTGTTAATAATATTCTTTCGTAGAAGGCGCGTTGGCGGAATTGGCATACGCAGCGGACTTAAAATCCGCCGATTTTATCATGTGAGTTCGAATCTCACACGCGCCACCATTTAGGAGGTGAAACGTTTATGGATATGAACAGCATTATTACAGCCATTGGAAGTGTTGGATTTCCGATTGTTGCGTGTTGTGCTCTATTCTATCTGTACAACGAAACTATTACTAAAATCACTACTACATTGAATCTGCTAAACAAGTCTGTTGAATTGTTAGCAGAAGAATTAAAGGTTAGAATGGAAGAGGAAGAAAAATGATTTATAGTGAAACTTTCTGGGTTATCTTTGCCATCTTCTTTTGGGTTCTGCTAGCATTGTTAGTTGTTACTTTAATGGCTGATACTTACGTAAAGATTATGTATTACAAATGGGATAGCGATGCACGTAGGGACGAACTGATTAAAAGCAAGGTGGGGGGATTTTTGGAAAACGAAAAAAACCCTGGTGGGGTAAATTCAGACGACGAAAATTAACCCTGGGTAGTTTCTGAAAAAATTACCTACACAAGCGCTCGTATATGCGGGCGCTTTTTTTCGCGCATACGCGCGTGCGCACGCGCGCCCGTACCTATATAAAAGGAACTCGACCATATGAACGTGTGAACAACTGTTCATATTTGATAATTTATTACGTTTTAAAATGTTCGTAACATTATGATGAAATTATGGAGTGCAATTCTGATTTGCAATTCTCAAGCAAAACCGCCCGAAAATCTGGTAAGATTAGTGCATCGCAAGGGCGAAATGGAAGTAACCCTAGGAAGTGAGAAGAGGTAAACAAAATGACGAACACGAAGAACACCGAAAGCAAGAAGTCCACCCGTTTCGAGAACAAGCAAACCGTGTTGAAAGGTGAATACATCAATCTTGATACAGTCGAACGTACACAGTTCGAAATCACCGTCCCTTATGTCCGCTCTGAAAAACTCGCGCTTGATGCGGCTTATAAGGCGCTCGAACTTGACAAGAATTTCATCATCGATTCTCGCAAGTTCGAAATCGTCAACGAGAAGAGCATTCCCGTTCGCTACAGCAACACGAAACTGTATGACAACAGGCGCGATATTTTCGCTACCGAAGAGGAAGCAAAGGCCGCTTGCCTTAACAGCGAAACCGTGAAAAGCGTTTCACTTTACACCGTAGTTTCGAACGTTTGGACGCTCGATAATATCGGCGAATACCATACGCATAAAGTATCCTATGAAACGCCTGTCAACATCACGAAGTCTGATGCTAGAGCGTTCGTGAAGATGCGCTTTGAGAAAGAATCCGAAGAACAGGTTCTTGCTCTTCACGACACGAAGAAGGAAGAGAACACATTCTTCGTAGTTATCGAAGAAGAAGCGCTCAAGCGCTGCATCATCGAGAAGAAGCACGCTGACAAGTAGCTTCTAACCGTCTGAAATGGCTTGTAACGGTTCAAACCCGTTGCAAGCCATTCACATACTCATGAAATACAAACTCACGCTTAGAAAGGAAATGAAATGACTGTCACGATTCAGGATAGAATCATTGGAATGTATCTCATAGAGTCCGACATTACAACCGACAGGCGTTACACAAAAGTCACGAGCGCGGAAATTGCTCAATTCATCGATGAATATCATTCTGAAATGTTTGAAAATATCGCAAGTGATTTTACGTGCTATCATTGGTTTGAATTCCTTTTGCAACATATGACACACTTCTCTTATCAGGAACTTGAAATAGAATGGCTTGCTGATAATCGCCCAATTTCGCAATACAGCCCTTATTCGGTTTTGGCTGAACTTTACAGCTATGATTCATTCGAAGATATGCAAAAAGATTTCACGGTCATTTCAGATTGTGCCATAGACGGTTTTCTAGTGTTCTAAAAGCCGATTAAAAGCAATTCGATAAAGCGCGCGGAAATTTTTCGCGCGCTTTTTATTGAAAATTATTTTCATGAAAAATAAATAATTAGAAATAAATCGGTATTAAAAGCGAAATATAAGGGGAAAATTCATGTCAGGAAAGTGCCTACCCACA
>OCVV011354405.1_pt1 | contig 18696 bp, 20 predicted proteins | sample 1539721 | NCBI WGS metagenome assembly OCVV01 (sample SAMN02144230, study PRJEB22623) | gut metagenome | biome: sheep rumen | host: Ovis aries | place: New Zealand | reverse complement strand
TCCCGTGCCGCCGGGGGTGATGTTATATACGGTATAGTTCCCGGCTGTAACCGCGACTGAGTAAGATCGCGCACCGTCCTGTATCGTCAGCGTACCGGATACGGGTATCGTGACGGTAGCGCCATCCGGACGGTGCTTCCCGGTCGTTCCGGTGGAATAGCGCTCCACAACGCTCGAAGAATAATCCGAAGGAGAATAGGAAGCGTTCGCAAGATATGCCGCCACAGGCGAGTTCACCTGTGTATAGGTCTGCTTTGTTGGAAAGACACCGACAGGGACGTTAACATTCGCAGAAGCGTATTGCGTTACGTCATGGATACCGTTGGAGGTTATGCTCTTTGTTCCCGAAGGCGTACTACCTGTAGGTATACTCGCCACCGTATCAGCCAGATTCGCGCTGTTCTCCGTCGCGGGCATAGTTGCGCCTTTGGCTTCGGCTTCGGTGTAGGCGTTTGCAATATTATTTTTGATTCGATTGATTTCACTTGCTACGCTCATATCATCATCTCCTTATTCGTTGGTGAAGGGTACCTCTCCCAAGCCCCTTCACTTATGCCGATATTTGTCGAACAGTTGCATAAAAGTATGCAATTCGATTGGTGAAACATCATCACACCTCCGACAACAGGGTTTCGATGTCGCCGATCATAGTGTTGATTTCGGTTTTGGTGTAGCCGTCAGTGACGTATTTTTCGAAAGCATAGGTGTAAGATACTTGATCGGGCGCTAAGGATTCTGTATCGAACGTTAAAGACACTTTGTATAAAACGTCATTTACTCTTATTATCTCACCGTCAACGAAAGGAACATTAATCCTGTTTTCAATAAATCGGCGCGTTCCACTTTCTGGGAACTGTCGTTGATTACGACTTGATATACCGATAGGATTATATGTAATTTCCATAGCATCTAAACGAAAAACGCCTTGGAGATCAGCAACTATAAAGGCTCTATCATCTACAATGAAAATATCACCTTTTTTGGGCATTGTATTACCAAGCTTTATGTATACAGGAATAGGAGAACCTGTTCCTAAAATAGTTTTTTTGGGGCGGTTCGATAGTTCCAAATCAATATATTCCGTATCATAAAACTCCTGACCGCCTTTGATGTTTCCCTTATGATTGACAGTATCACCATACAGCTGACCAACAGGCAGTGCGGCGATCTGTTCGGCAGTCGGGTTGATGGGAGCGAGATCCATCTTGGTGGAGATGAGGCTATTGACCTGAGTTCTTGTATAGTAGTTATTTAAAGCGCTTACCAAATCCTCTTCAGTCAATAGTTTATCCCAATAATATAAACCATTGTCAATGTTCACCAGTTGCCACAGGTATTTGTTCCATCCTGCTATATCGTACAGCTCTCCTGCAAAAGATGTGGGGATGGAATCAGTCCATCCCTGGGATTCTTCCGGAGTAACGACACGAACACCTGAACCGGCAGGGCCTTGCGGACCCTGAGGACCTACGGGACCAACAGGGCCTTGCGGACCGGGGTCGCCCTTTGCGGCGGGGATCGTGATTTCTCCTGCTGCGATTCCCGCAAGAATAGAATCTTCCGCTTCTGTTGAGGTACCGCTTTTGTTTGCCGCTTTCTCACACGACAAACAAAACAGAGTGCTTTTAAGTATCTCTGTTTGATCAGATTCGCTCAGCGTGATAATTGATATGTCACATTCAATGATACCAGGAACATCCATGACGACTGTCGGGACATCAACGGTTACGGTACCATCTTCGTTGATTACACCTTCAACAGAAGCATGTTTTTCCTTGTCGGCTGTATTGCTGCAATTCAGCCAAGCAGTTGCAGAATCTGGGATTTCAATAGGTTCGCCATTATCGGTTACAGTAATAATAAGCCCTCGTGTTCCCGAGTCTCCTTCTTTAACCAATGGTGGAGCAAAAGCATTCGCTTGGCTGACATCAACCGAGAGCTTCTCATATATTTTTCCACCGTATACAATATTGTTCATCCTTTCACCTCCTTATACAATCACGCGATATCGCGCGTCAATCTTGAATAAACCTGTCCGCAGCGGTGTGTCAACTTCTTCAGTATGAGGGGTAGCAATCAGTTCACCGTTTACAACGGACAAAGAATGGGTCGTCTTTGAACTCATATAATTCACGCATAGATCACATTCTATGATATCATCCAATATCAGAGCAGTGTTGGGTATCTCAACCCGTATCTTTCCATCATCTGTACAGGTCCCGATCGATTCTCCGGCAGTGTCATCCGCTCGTCTGTAAAACAATTTCACCTCATAGCCGCTGTTTGGCATAATCTGTAACAGATCGCTGTTAACAAGGAGTTGGGCAATGAGAAAATGGGAGTTTTCATCATCCTCTGCGATGATAATGGGCTCAAACAGATTGGCGCGTACCGTATCAAGGTTTCGCAAATCGTTTATGATCATGTTACAGTCACCTTCTTCCAAGCTGTAAAGCTACCTTGCCTATTCCTGACGAATTCCCAGTCGACTCTCATATACCACACTTTTTGGATGATATATCCCCCTGCATTCAAAACAAGAAGAACCAGAGGAGAATTACTGCTGGGGAAGTTTAAAACATCGTGACTGTTAGCTTTGTACACATATAATCCTGTTGTAATGATGGAATTCAGATCAACACTCTCGCCCTCTGCTCCTAGTTCTCCTCTATATGCTAAAATCGGAAAACCGTTTTGAAAGATTTCACCGGAGACGTCAAAATCGGATTGAGGATCCGGATTGTTGATTCCGACACGATTTCTGCGAATCGCAATGACAGGTATACCTACCGTAACAGTAATTGAAATTGTAACTGTCTGCACTGTGTCGTTTAGCACTATGTTAATCGTGTATGATTTATTAGGATCAAAAATAATTCCTTCCCATGTTGCTGTATAAGCAAAGCTGTTATCGGGTGCGGTAATCACCGGAGTAAGGGTTGCATGCGGAGTATCTAATCCTTGTTCATACGCTGTGATACTTTCGCAGATCAAGGTAAGTGGAGATCCTTTCCATTTGCCTTTCAGATCCAGAACAAGAGTTGATCCGGTACCTCCTTGACGGTGAGTGTTGTCCTCCGTCAAAAGTGGCTGCTGGTATTCGATAACACTAAAGTATGCCAGATATGTATGGATAAACCCTCGGCTGTCCTCCACGGAAAAAGTGACGCTTATATTATTGCCATACAGTTTTGGATACTCCGGAAGTCTCAGATAAACCTTCCATCCTGCGGCGGCCATTTCCTGTGGGGTATATGACGCTGAAAAAGCATTGGAAATATTAATGCTATACTTATCGATCGTCGTATTATATCTGCCGGTTGCTCTGGAGAATTCAAAACGTATAACAGAAAAGCCCTGTACTCCTTTGCGTGATGAACCTGTTAATGTACGCACACCGGCGTTAGTGTCATACAAAGTGTCCATCCAAGTAGGTTGCGACCATATCGGTTCAAAATTCCCACCGGATATTCTGATGTCAAGCAAGTGTGTCTCTGAGCTTGTTTCATATGTTGAAAAGTTCGGGTCAGTAGAAGATTGTAACACAACAGTCGGACGGAGCTGTGCGGTATAGTTATATGTTTCAAAAAGCATTTGAAAGCTCGGAAACGCGTTTATGATCTTAAACGAAACCGTATAATTATACTCCGGAGCAGTCTTATATGCGCCTAAGTAAATGTAAGTTACAGGGAAATCGGAGGGAGCATAGTCACCATTTTTGTGAAAGCAGCGCAGTCGATAATATCTTGTTCCCCGATGCTGTTGACGAAACTTGATCCTTATGTACATATCTTCATTAAAGCTTGTTATTCCTATACCGTTGTTCTCTATTGAAAAGAATTGAGGATTAGCCATAGTTAAATATCCTCCACATATACAAAGTCAAGACCTCCGTCGGCAGGAACTATCATGGTGCTACCGAGACGGATATAAGCGTTATTGTCGACTGACGGATCCTCAATGTTCGACTTGATTAGCAGCTTGTCGATCTGACTCTCTAATTGACCGTTAAATCTGAATACAAGATTATTACCACGAAACACCGAGAACTCCTCGGGTGTTATCTCGGTGCGATAGATCGTGTTCTCATCGCTGATCGTCATACCTTTGGTGTTGATCAATCCGAGTACCGCGGTACCGTCTTTTGTGATGCCGTAACGCCAATCGTGATACGGTGCTTTTGCTTCCTTATCCCAGTCACTACCGTAACACCAGACCCATCCGCCGCCGGAAAATGTGTAGATGACATCGCTATCACGGATGACTTCGCCGAGCGCTTCAAGCGTCAGATCGTCATCGGACATTTCCGCAGTCGTGAAGTAATAGATCGTCCCCTCTTCTGTTTGGACGGTGATCCTATGCAATCCCAGCGCTAAGCGAACCATGTCCGAGAGGTACTCTCTCGCGGCCACTGTCGCATTTTCCAGTGTAGAGATAAGGTTCTTTACATATTCGATATCCGCCTGTTCCTCGGCTGTCCTTCCTGTCGGAGTGACGATCTTTGCTTCTGTTTCCGATTGACCGACCGCCGATACAGCGGTATTACCGTTGAGAGCGAAAGTCACATGCGTAATAAATGTATCAAACACCTCGCCGTTATTATCCTCATACGAGATGATATCGAGCGGCTCGAGCCACGGCATCGGCAGCGTGTTTGTTTCATACGGGCGATACGGGATGGATGTATCAAGCAGCTTGTTCCATACATCATTCACTGCTGCCATATAATCATTAGTCCAGTTATCGCCCTGGATCAAGGAATTATCGGATATCGTATATCGATAACTGCTGTCTGTTCCAAAAGATAGCTGATTGTCACTCATTTGTACCGTTAGACCGCCAAACATCACGGGCTCATACACGGTGGAAGGTGTATATCGCATGCTCGGCGTAAGCGTGACACCTTCGGCTCTTTTGAGCCAACCGAACACCAACTCTCCCGACGGATTGATATAGGCGCAGGTACCGGTCAAAGCAGCTACCCACTGTACAAGCATACGGTAGGTCGTCTTTTTGTCCTCTTCAAAGAGTTGATCCATATTGACCGTCATGTCGTAATTCGGCAAATCAGCCGACATGACATATGGGATGTGAAGCGCTGCGCACATTTTGTCGATGATCGTGTGCAGCGTTTCAATCGCGCCGAACGGATTCTCCGCTTGCTCGATCGGCACATACAGATCAAACCATGTCATACGGTCAAGCGCGGATACACGGATAGTAGAAAACTTGTGCGGCATATTCATCACAGTGAACTTGCCGATCGGGAAATAGTGAACTTGTGCGTTTTCCCATCTGCGCGCATTCCACTTCGATATACCGAGCTCAACGCTCAGCTCCTTGCCCTCAAAAGAAATCTCATCAATAGGGATCTCCCGACCGCCCTGATCGAGGAAGAACCCGTCATAATTCCGCAATGTGAATTCGATCTCTGCCGCACATGCGGAGCCGATCTCTAGCACATTGCCGGAAGTGCAGTAACGATCCCATACAAAGGTGTTTTGCACCATATCTTTCTCGGATAACACGATTTTGGTAGCTGTGCCATCGGGGCGGACATGGTCAAACGTCGCGCGGACGATCTGACGGTAGTTTTGCAGAAAGAGGTCTTTTATCGAATTTTCCAATTCAATCATATAAGCCTCCTTATCGATCGTCGGGATCTCTGCTGATGATGTTGAACGAAAGATCAGCGCAGACATTCAATCTTGCACTGTATACGGATACCTTACGGTTACCGACATAGAACACTTCATTCATATGGTACCCAAAATAGGGATCCACAGCAGGATTCACATAAACCACCCTGATATACTCGGGCGAAAACATCGCGATGATCCTGTGAGCTGTTTGGAGAGGAATGTTCTTGAAGTTCAGACTGCACCGGCTGATCGTACCGATCCTGTTCTTGTGCATTACGCCGTCCTCGGTACGCCCTGCCTCGGCATTGGATAGGTCTTCTTCCTCCCACTCATACGAAGAAGGACTCACGGGCAGCGCCACACCATCGACCGAAAGGATCGGGTTGTAGTCCCTGCCGTTATAAAACGGATTGTTGCTCATGATGTCCTCCTTTCCTTATGTAGCGACAGGTACGGTGACCTTGCCGTCTCTGCGATTCTTCTGATTGAATGCTTTTACGATCGTCGATACGTCGATCGAGCTGTCTTTCTCAAGCAATCTGCGCAAAAGACCGTTCTGTTCTCTCAAAAGAGCGTTTTGCTCTCGGTTAGCCGAAGCTACACCCTCTGAGATACCCTCAACGATCTGCTCGTTGTTGGCGACGGCCGTCTTACCATTGCTGAACTGACCGACCAGCTCGTTGTGATTGGCGAAGAAGAAGCCGTCCTCAGGAAAGCCGCCTGTAGCAAGCTGAGGAATCTCGGGAATGTTAAAGCCAAACTTTTTGCCGCCGATAAACGGTACCCAATCAGGAACATCAAAGCTAATCTTATTAGCTCCTCTAACAAGTACGTTGATACCCTCGATAATCCAGTTGATAGGAGTTTTTATGACGTTCCAAATCCCTTGCCAGAGATTGCTGAACCACTGTTTTATGCCATTGAAGGCGCTCTTAATACCTGATACAGCTTTGTTAAAGATGTCTTTGAAGAAGTCTGCAACAGGCGAGAAGATGTTCTTAATTCCACTCCATAAATTAGAAAACAGATTTTTCACAGGGCTGACAATGTTGTTATTAAACCACCCTGTAACAGAGCTCCAAATGTTTTTAATGTCGCTCCATAAATAAGAGAAGATTTGTTTCACCGAGTTCCACAATTCCTTAAAGATACTTGTGACCGGCTGACTGACAATCGATTTGAACCAGTCTTTCACTAAGCTCCACTGTGTCTTTATAAAATCCCAAGCAAGACGGAACGGCCGCGTGATAGATTCGAATATAGCTATAAGCGCGCCCTTTACGATCGAAACAACGCCGTCTATGATTTGCTTTGCACCTTCCTTGATAGAAGCCTGATCGTTATTAAAAATTCCTTTTATGAATTTTAAAACGCCACCTAGAACATCTAAAATTCCACTAATCTGCTCCCAGACGGGCTCTAAAGTGCTGATGATTGTATCGATAAACGGTGAAGCAGCTTCGATGATATCACCGGTAATCTCAAATAAATCGCCTAAAATCGGAGCTAATTTGTCTGCAATTCGGGAGGTCATGTCTAAGATTTTGTCAATCAGCGGTGAAAACGTGTCTATGATTTTGCCGATCGCCTCACCAATCACAGGCAAAACAGGAGACAGCTTCTCCATCACGGCTGAAACGGCTTTGATGATTTCGCTCAACACAGGCGAAAGCGCTTCAATAATTGGAGAAAGCGCGGAAGCGGTATCGCCAACCACAGTACCGATAGCAGGCAAAAAATCCTCTGCAATCGGAGGCAAAATCTCATCGAGCAGTGTTTTGAATGAGCCGACCAGTTCAGCTATAGGCTCTTTCAGGGCTTTGAAAGATTCTTCAAACGCAGACATATCTAAGTCTATTCCGAGCAAATCTCCCAAGCCCCCAAAAGCGGCGGCAGCTATGTCAACTACGCCATCCCATAAGCCTCGCCAGTCGATATTTGCCAAGCCATCTGAGAACGCCTTGCCTATTTCGCTCCAGTTGATCTTTGTCAGCGCTTCCGCAATCGCATTTAGCAGATTGGTTGCTAACACCGATATTTTGCCGAGATCAAACGTCGATATAAAGGCTATGATGGTGTCTGATACCTTCGCCCAATCGATGGTGGTTATCAGCCCTGTTAGGAACTCTAAACCTCTTGATATCCAGCTGACAAGTGCTCTCGCTAATAGCTTTGCGTTTTCAACACTCGCTAAGCCGTTTATCATCTTGCCTATTCCAGACCCAAGAGCAGACCAGTCAACGCCCTCGATATAGGTTACGTAGAACAACAGTGCTGTTTTGATACCCTCGGACAATGTATGCCCTAACTTAGTCCAATCCAAATCTGCGACAAAGCCATTGATGAAGGTATAAATTCTTGTAGCGATATCTTTTGCCTTCTGCTGAATGGAAGCCCAGTTGATACTGTCTAAAAGACCGTTGATCTTTTTCGCAAAGAATGATCCTAAACCGCTCCAGTCTATTCCTTTGATTGTCTGTAGCAAATCATCAGACAAACCAGCTATCTGCGTCGGAGCATCAACAAACATCGTGCTGTAATCCATTCCGCTATCGCCGGAACCAGACGTAGAAGAAGCCGTATTATTAGAAGCCTGTTCACCGATAACGGTAATTTCATCTAATCCGGCAAAAGACTTTTTGAGTTCTTCGGTTTTGTCTTTTAGCTTATCTGTGCTCTTACTTGCACCGTCGGCGGCTTCAGCATATTGTGTTGTTACCCTCACGGCTTTTGAATATGTTTTCTTGCCCGACAAGGCGGCGAACATCTCGGCTATCTTGTTGTTTATCTCCGTAAACTTTGTGAGGATTTTGTCCAGTAATGGAGTAAACGTATTGACCAGAGGGGCAACCACAGCGCCTAAAGAGTTTTTGAACGTTAAATACGCGGAAGCAAGTGTGTCTAAGTTCTTAGAAAACTCGCCGCTGAATGTGTTTGAATATTGGTATATATCGTTTATTCCATCTTTGAAAGCTGACGTAATATTCTTAATTACCGATCTAACAACGCGATATAAAACTATACGTTTTAATGAGCTCATCAAATTAGATATTTTACTCGAAAATTGTCCGATCAAAGAAGACGAAAATGCGCTTTTAATCGATGAACCAACAGCAGTAACTGCGGATTTCAACTTAGAAAATCCAGTCTTTGCTAATGTAATAAAAGTTGAAACTACCCTTTTTGCCGTGGAATAGACAGCAGAAATGGCAGAAGCTACGGATTTTACTTTTTCCCAAGCCGATGACAATGAACTTGTCCAGTTTTTGAACCTTGAATCAGTACTTTCGGCTTTATCTTTTATATTAAAAATCTCATCAGAAAAGCGAGATACTCTTGATACAGAATTTTCAGAAACAAACTTTGTCTCTGTACCATTTAGATCGTTCACCTTTTCTTTCAAATTATCCAAACTGTCTGCAGTCTGCTTTACAGATTCATCAGAAACGACCTTCGTTTCTGTCCCGTTGAGATCGTTCACCGTTTCTTTCAGATGGTTCAAACTGTCAGTAGTCTGCTTGACAGAAGACGGAACTTTGCTGTCGGAAAACAGATTCAGCTTTTGAGGTTTCAAACTGTCTACCGTTGCTTTTAACGAAGACAGTTTTTTGGTGAAGTTTGAGACGCGACGACTTGCACCGGAGGTGCTCTGCTGGATTGATTCCAGTTTTTTGATCACCTTATCTAAGGTATTGCCGGCAGATTCATCCGTACCCTCGACCTTGATCACTAAGGTGTCGATCGTATTGTCAGCCATCTGTTCTCACTTCCTTTTTTGCGTTGTGACGTTCCATCCATTCCTTCGTCTCCGCGATCGACTGCTCATAAGCGCGGCGCTCGTCACGCTCTTTGATCTCCGCTTCTGACAGTGCGATCGGCTCTTTCATGTACGGAACAGGCTTTGTGCCTTTCTTTGCAAACGCGTGCAGCACAGGCGAAACATCGCATAACGCCTCGTATATATATAATCCCTGCAGCCACAGCCAGCGGTTCTTTTCCTGCTGTCTGAGCTTCCACGCTTCCCGGTAGGCGATCACCAATGTGCAATCGTCATCCCAGAACTGCTCGGGTGTCATTCCTATTGATAGATAGTACGGTAAGTGTTCACTGAAAAGCTCAGTGAATGACGCGGGGGCGGATTCGTCCGACCCGCCCCCTTCAAGGGACGACCGATCACTTACCAGCTCGGGTCCCAGCTCACGTTTCCCTCGTCTTCCTCGGGTTCATCGAAGAGAACCGACGCGGGCTCAACGTACATTTCACTCAGTTTTTCGAACAGAACGTCTCTGTTGTTGAGATGCTCTAAGATCTCATCCGTGGTATCCTGCGTGATACCCTTGTGGTGCATCTGGAACGCACCCCAGAAAAGGAGCGGCAGCATAGTCAACGGCTTGGTGCCGATCTCGCTGAGATCGAAGCCTCTGCGCTCCATGATGTTCTTGACAACCCTGCGGTTGAATTCGAGGGTATATTCCTTACCCTCATAGATGAAAACGATTGTCTTTGCACTTTTTGTCTTTGCCATGATACTTCACCTCATTTACGAGAATGTGATCTCGGAGCTGGCGGTGGTCGTTACCGTCATATCGTGTACGGCGTTGACCTCGCCCTCGGCGACAAAGACGTTGATATAGCCCTTGTACGAGAACTTACCATCCGCGCCGGTCGGAGTGATGGCGCCGTTTTCCTTCGTGCCGCCGAACCACAGCGCAAGGTCAAGCTCCTGACCTTCCAGCGCCTTGAGCTTCTGGTAGTCGGTCTTGTTGTAGTTGCAGGTATACTCTTTCGCGTCGTTCGCCTCGAGACCGGGGATATAGGTACGCATATAGTTGGAAAGAGTAGTGGTCTCGAGCTGTTCGGGAGCACCGCCCATCGCCGGCTGCGTCTTAATATCGACCAACTTTTCATAGTCTGTCTCGCCTGACGGCTTGTACATCAGAAAGGTGCCGATCGTACTGATAGCCTTATCCATATTCATTACCTCCTGTAAATTTCTCCGTTTTCCGATATGACAGCGGTAAATCGTCCGATCATCCGGTAAACGGTAGCGTCGATCATTGATATGGGATTCGCTGATAAACGGGTGAATCCCAGCCCCGTCAGAGTATCGCTCACGGTAGCAAAGATACTCTTACATTCCTGCTTTTTACCCCTTGTACGGTTAGAATAAACACTGATCTCATACACGGATATAACGTGATTTTCATTGCTCCCCGAATCGATCGTGCGCTGATCAACATAATTGTCGATCTCCTCCATCACTATACATGGGAAATCCGCGTCAACAGGGAGCGGTTCATCATATAGAAACACGTCGGGGTGTTCCGCTTCAAGCGCTGTTTCGACCGCGCCGATGATATCATTATCATAATCAATCATGGGCGAACACCTCCTTTGCGATCCGTACGATTTGTGACCTCATTTCCTTGCCTGCGTCATACATAGCGCGCGCCGGAGGATTACCGTGAGACTTCTCGCCGTGTCGATAATACCATCCGTCGGGATCAGCCCAATGATGCTTACCTCCGATGGATTCATCATCGGAATAGGTACCGGGACCGTACCCGAAATCCTTTGCCTGCGGATGGCCATAGCCACCGAGACCTGATCCGAACTCGATGAATAAAACCGTTTCACCGGAGGCGATAACGCGAAGGGTGGTATCGTTGATCCATTCCGCCGATACGTCAACGTCATTATCGCCGTCATATTGCGCGGTACGGAACTTGATGTCCGCGGTATTCACACCGAGACTGCCGAGCCGTTCAACAAGAATTCTGATTTTTCCATTGAGGCTTTGCTTGTACTGCCTGAGCTGAGCGATAACGGTTTTGGCGTTTGATGTGATGCGGATCACGATACGTCAACTCGCTTTATCGCTATTGATACGCTGTTGATCGAAGGCGCGACTTTCTTTACGACATAATCATAAATATAATCGCCCTCGTCATTGCGGGTAGGCTCTATATCGATGAACAGAATAGAGGTTTCCTCGATAGGACATTCAGGATCGTCGAGAACGATGACTTTATCATAGTCAAGATTGATGCCGAACTGTTCTGTTTCGGCGGTTCCCTTCGATGCGGAGATATTCCCCATCAGCTTTACAGCGTCGCCGTAAATCGGGCGGTATGTATGACCGTTCTTTTCCTTACGAAGGTACGGGGCAAAGTAAAAAGGTCTTTTGTTCCGTTTCAAACACTTCATACTGCACCTCAGATCGCCCTTGCGAACGGGACAATATCTTTCAGCATAGATTCAGGAATACTGGCGCTCTCATAGGAGCGATTGATTCCGTTCTCGTTATGTTGGGTTTCTCCCTCGGCTCCCTGCTTGTTGATCAGATATGCCGCGATCTCAATCTGACGCGCGTAGTATTTAGACGGAACAGGCTTTTCAGGGTCAAAGGGATAGCAGCGGTTCGCTATCGCCTGACCCGCAAGGTTAAGGCAGACGGTCAAAACATTATCATCGGTCTCTTCAACAATCGTTTTCAGAGCTTCCAATTGTGTCATTTTTATCACGCCTGCCTTTCTCTGATTTCTTACGCCTTCGACACGACGGTTGCGGATCCTGCCGCACGCGCCTTGTAGTCGGCGGTTGCCTCAACGACGGTGATCACCTTGTCGGTTTCGGCGGTGATGTCAGCGGTACCGTCCCATACAGCCCAGTTCTGTACGTTCATGTCATAGGTGACATCGGTCGCGGTATCGGCTACCTTGTACTTGTAGATGTTGCCCTCTGCTTTTGCGGGAGTAACGGTGATCTTGGTGTCACCGGCTGCGGTACCTGCCTCGGAAGTGACAGTCAAAGTGCCAAGATCGGGGGTGGGCTCGGGATCATCGCCGCCGTCAGATACGGTATAGACAGCGATGCCGTCGAGGTATTCCGCCCACAGCTTCATGCCCATGAGGGCGAAGGATTCGCCGACAGCGGTGGTATAGTTACCGTTCGCATGGAAGCCGATCAGGTTTGTCACACCTTCCACGGTGTAGTTCAGGCCGAGCTGCGCAAAATCGCTGTTGCTGGGATCGATATAGTACAGATCGATATTCTCGACAGGTACCGCGATGACCATGCCCCTGTCGATGAAGTTGTCGGACAGCAGGAAAACGGTCCTGTAGCCGAGGAAGTCCTGAACATAGTTCAATCCGGCAACAGTCTGAATGGTGATGTCCTTGTCGCCCAGATAGTCGTAGTAGTCGAGGATGTTGACGAACGCCACAACCTCGGTCGCGGTAAGCTGCATATTCTGGAACTTGTTGAGAACGGCGCCCTTTGACATTGCCAGCGCGCGCTGCCATGTGGTCTCGGTCGCGGTTAGGGTACCGGTCTTGAGGAAGTCGTAGAAAGTAGTCAGCACCTTGTTCTGGAGCTGATACAGGAATGCATCGTCGGTTTTCTGAACGGCTACAGCAGCGCCGTACTTCTCTACCGCCTCGATCGATACCGCTTTTGCGTACTTCTCGATCTTGATGTCATCAAAATACACAGGCTCGACTTTAGCCTGAGAATAAGGGATTTCCTCTCCCTCGCCGACGTTGCCGTCCTGAAGGACGATAGACGCCTTGCTCGCGACGAGCTTGGTGCCGGGGGTCTTTTCGATCGGACGCATGATGCCCATGATCTGCATTAATGCGTCCCAGTTCTGCGCAAAGCGAGTGACGAAGTCGATCTCTCTCGGCGTTGTGGTGATCTGCGCAGTGCCTGTCAGATTTGCTTTTGCTGCCATGAATTTTCTCTCCTTTTCATTGTGATTATTCTTTCTGATACCCAAACAGCTCGGGGTTGGAAGCGATCGCCGCCTGCCGCTCCTGCGGATCCTTGATCTTCATGATCTCGTCCTTGGTTTTGTACTTCTTGCTGTTGCCGCCCTCGGGCTTAAGATCCTGATTCATCAGTTTCTTCTTGTACTCCTTGTCGTGAACCTCAATGAATTTCTTCTGATTCTTGAAGAAAGTATCGAGATCACCGGAAGCAAGCGCTTCCGCAGATGACTGAGCCAGCTCGTCATCGTAACCGTCGCTCAGGAGCTTTGCCTTATAGGCTGATTCCTTTTTCTCGCGGCGGAGCGTTTCGAGCTCCTGCTCCATCTGCTGCTGCTTTTCGGCGGCTTCCTGCTGCTTTTTCTCATCATCGTCGAGCAGAGCGTTATGTTTACGCTTCCACTCTGCCGCTTCCTTTGACGCTTTTGTGTTGGCAGCTTTCAGACGGGCGATCTCATCCTCCCCGTCATCGTACTCGAATCCTTCGAGCGCGGCGAGCTTTTCCTCAGCGGTCATGCTCTCATAGCCTTCGATTGTCGTGGTATCGATTTTCATAGATTCCTCCTGCGATTTTAGTCTTCTCTGACTGTGTTTTCCGTTTTTGTCGAGGTTGTCCTCCTCGCTGCGATTTATGCCTTCTCTGGCAAATAAAAAAGGGCTATAAGATTTCTCCTATAGTCCTGATTGACTGTTTCTTACCGCCCGTTTGCGGTAATCTCTTCTATTGTTCCGGAACAAGTATACACCGGCATCCCCAGTGGGGCTTGGGCGGTACATTGTAAACCAAATAGATCCTATCGTCACGAGATGCACATTCAGAACATTCTCGCCCATCCATCTCGGTGATCCATCTCACTTTCTCAACGCCGTTTTCCATATACGCTTGCAATACAGCTAAATCCGTCACTTCAAGGGCGTATTCTCCTGCCATATGAGACCATAATCTCAAAGCCGTTTTGAGCTCCTTCGGATCCTTATCGGATGCCGCCAGCGTTTCGAAGAACCTCGACCGCTTACGATCAACTTCGTTGGTATATGAATACTTTGTGACCGGACTAAGACCGTTCAAATAGGCATTCAGCCACATTTCATCAATCGTATCCAGTCTCCCGCCGTTATCCTTGTACGCTTTTTTGGCGGCTTTCAACAGCATATTTCGAGTGATGTAATCAAGCTCTGCGATCGTCTGCTCCGATTCGGTCAATAAGGCACTGATCTCATCGATTGACGCCAACCGCCTTTTCAAACGATCCATGATGCGGATAAACCGCTTGTTCATCGTGCTGATGATCTTATCGGTATACTCATACATCGTCCGCATGCACTCCATTGATTTCATTCAGCTCGGCGAGCGCTTTTTGCTGCTGCGCTTCGTAGTATTCCGCACTGATCTTGTAGGCGTATTCGGGATCGGTAAACGCTCCGCAGAGCTCAAATCCCAGTTTCGGATGGATCTTGTCATTGTTGAGGATCATATTTAACGCCTCAACCTTTTCGAGCAGATTCTGATAGTTGCGGCGCGTGAACTTGATCTCGATTGTCGACAGTCTGAGGTCGATATCCCGATAGGTATTGACGATATTGAGGATCAGACGCAGGAAACGCATTTCACTTTCGTCAAATGTCGTTTCGGTCAGCTTTGCTCTCGCCTCAGCAGACTGCCAGCCGTCACGCATGATCGTCGCCGCCCCGGTATCGCTTGTGGATGAACCACCGTTCCGGTTCGGCATACCCACGATGACAAGCACCGTTTGGTACATATAGTCGACCAGCGTCTGCGTCTCCATCTGGTTCAATTCCTGAACCAAATAGTCGATATCTCCCTCTTTCGGGATCTGGATACCGCCAAGCTTCTTGACCCGTTGAAAATCCTCACTCTCGATCTCCACACCCTTTAGAACAAAAAGTGCCTGCACAAACTGCTCGATACCGTCCAGACGATTCGACGCGGTGGTGTTGATCGCATTCAGCAGCGGAATTACGATCTCAAAGGCGCCGATCCGTTCCTTATTGAGCGGATACTCGATGATCGGTATCATTCCGAGGATATGATCACGTCTGTCGATGATTTCACGATTGACGATCTCATACTTTGCGTGATCGGTATAGACATGATAATGCCGTACATTCTGTATCGTTGTAACGTACACACCCATCAGAGGGCGATGCCCGATACTGTTGGAATAAACCACAAAGGTCTCTTGCGGATCCAATGTGAATATCTCAAAGGGAGCGTCATCGTTGTCGGCATTACCGTCAGGAAGCGCCATACGGAAGGATGTACCGCAAATATGGAACCAATTCGCCAACTCCGCGTCCCTTGTTGGCTTATGCTCCTCGTTCATGTAACGGTTGAGCAGGTTCAAATCCTCGGAAACTTCCGTCTGACCGTAATTGACATACTGGATTGGCTCGCCGATCAGATAGCCGGTCTTGAAAGTCACGATCTCGTTCGCATGGTTCTCAACAACCTTATTGTTGATCTCGGAACGTACTTCTTTTACGCGGTTCAAGATCGGCTGATTGCCCTTGAAATACTGATACAGCCATTCGATCTGCGTCTGATTTGTTTGGAAGGCAGGGAGTGCTTTATACAGCGCATCTACTACATTGCTTTCGTCGATATACGAAAGATCCGAGTAGATAACTGTACGACCGTAAAAGCCCATTATTCCCCTATCCCCCTTTACACAAACAAAAAAGGGACTACGAAACCTCGTAGTCCCTGTTGACTGTTACGCCTATCCGTTTATAGACGCCTTTACTCTTGCTTTTCTCTGTAATTCGACAACCACAATCTTGCCTTGCTCTTTCTTGAGCTCGACAGTGTTGCCGCGCTTAAACGCCTGTAAGATGATCTGCGTCATCTTATCGTCAAATAAGGTTTTCATCAAAACCTCCGACATCTATTTTTACTCTTACATTATAGCGTTGAATCCGGTAGTATGTCAACCATCAAACACGAGTTGTAACCCTTTTGTAATCCTGTTAAAACAATCGGCGGATTGCCTTTGCCTTGCTCGACGGATGGAATGACATATCGATCGCCATCTCGAGACTGTCGGGTGCGTCATCGTGCTTGTTTCCGCCGTTGGCGTTGAACAGAAAAACGTTTTGCATAAACATTTCGTATGCCTTGCTCCGCTTCTCGGGGATCAGAAAGATCATGTGCTTCTTGATGTCGGGAGCGGCATCAAAAATACGGATCTCTTTCGTCGTCTTTGTCGACGCCGCCTTCGTTGAAAGGTGGATCTTTTTATTTTTCTCTTTGAGTCGGGCTTCTACACCGTCTTTATATGTCTCGGTTGCCTTTGTCGCCTCGATTCGCATGGTCTCAACGTCCCAGCTAATCACCGCGTTCACCAATAACGGCTGCGTCGTTTCCTTGTCCCCGTTGTCATACACCACATCTACAACGTAGAGATCTTCGCCGTACTGATAGCACACGGGGCTTGACACGAAATCACCGCCGCCGAACGCAGGGTCAACCGGCATGAACCGCCTGTCCGCCTCGCCATCGGGAAGCGTGCCGTCGAAAAAGCGCATATCGGCCGCCGAGAACAGTTTACCGTCACGCTCAACAGGTTCCTGCATATACTGAGCATTCCATGACGCGAGATCGTCCGATCGTTCAAACGACGCACGACGCATTTGATAGTATTTTGTGGAGAATCCGACGCCGTAGTCATAATCAAAGTTGCTCTCGTCCTGCTCATTCAGTGCCGGCAAGTTGATGATCTTCCATCTGCGATCCTGATAATTCTTGTCATGCTTCAACAGCTCGATCCGCTGGCCGACGGGGTCTTTCAGTGACCATCTGGTACCGTTGCCCCAGATTTTCGCCTGCTCCTTCGCTCTCGGGATCAGGTTGTTGTCGACCTTCGTCCATGCCGATTCCATACGCGCGGGGTTCAACGCTTCCTCGATGCCGCCGATCAGATCATCCCATATCTCTATACCGCTGCAATCGCATGCACCGTTCAGCGTACCGTACAGTGATCGACATGTCAGCGACGGGTACCGCTTCTTGCGGTCGATATCGATGGTCTCTTCCTTCGCGTTGGTCTGGACTATCTTTGCATTTGGGAATACGTCACGCCACAAGTAGGTATCGGGATCGCCGATGACCTCCAGCACACCGTTGTACATCGCCGTCGTGATAACATCCGAATAGGCGGAGTAAAGGTTCGATTTCTCGCTGTTCCTGCCGATCAGCCATGTAATCAAAAACAGAATCAGAGTTGTTTTTCCAACTCTCGGCGGCATAGCGCTGTACAACTCGTCAAGCTCGTCGTCTGTCAATGCCTGGATCGCATCGACCAATTGCTTCAATATCCGTCGGCGCGGCTGATAAAATCTCTGTTCGGGCGGACGGTTGATCTCCAGATACAGCATGTAACTGTCAAAGTCATATATCGCATCAAACAGCAGCGTCCGCTTATACAGCCCGAAAAAATCCGACACATTGTCCGTCCGCGTGATTGCCCAGCCGATCTTGCGCCGCAGCAGCTTGTTAGTATCGTGCGCGAATTTGAAATCCTTCTCCTCCGCCAGCCGACACGCCGAAAACAGATCGTCATACGCGCCATACCGCAAAGGATTCTTGTCAAGATCATACCATATCCTACCTATCAGGTCTCGCATTTAATGTCCTCCAAAAAGAAAAGGACTACCCTTTCGGATAGTCCCTGTTGACTGTTCCCCTCGCCCGTTTGCGAGGGGCTTATTTTAACTTCCGTATCCTATACTGTAACCTGTGCTGTACAGCAAGAAAAAGCCTATTATCATCAAAATCGCTCCAATAGCAATAATAGCCACTTTGCTACAGCTACTATTATTTCCCTGTGCAGTGGATTGCTCAACCACTAAGGGCTTTCCGCAGTGCGGACACACTTTTGCCTCTGATGATATTTCTTTCCCACTTTCTGAGCATTTTATTAAAGCCATTAGATTCTCCTCGGCATTATACTAATTTCCTAAATGATCGATCGCATATCGCGCTTCCGATTCGGTGAATTTCTCTCCGTATTCAGAAACAAGCTGATCATACACGCTGTCCTTCGACATGCTCATTTCATTATAGTATGACTGCGCTTTTTTCAGTGCGTTTTCATTCCAGTCCGCTTTGATATTATCAATCGCGTATTGTGCTTCACTTTCTGTGAATTGCTCGCCGTATTCGGATGTCAGCTGATCGTATATCCCCTGTTTCGACATGTACATACTTTCGCTGTACGATTCAGCTTTCTTGAGGGCATTGTATTCCCAATCGGCTTTCACATTATCAA
>OCVV011322648.1_pt1 | contig 18713 bp, 17 predicted proteins | sample 1539721 | NCBI WGS metagenome assembly OCVV01 (sample SAMN02144230, study PRJEB22623) | gut metagenome | biome: sheep rumen | host: Ovis aries | place: New Zealand | reverse complement strand
GAAGCATTTGACATGAGTACCGCCGGACAATGCGCCCATTCCTACGCTACCAATTCCATTGACTTCAATATCAAGATTGCAGTCAGGATTTGCATAAATGAGAGAATCTCCGCTTGTGCCGTCAATTGCACCAATTCCGAGGGCATTCGGTGAACCTACCACAACATGAATATTTCCGGCTTCGAGGCAGATTTCCGAGTCGTCCGGATTCGAACCGCCACCAATGCCAACCCCTCTGTCACTGTTGCAGATGATTTCAAGGTTTCCTGTCGATTCAAGGGTAATATTGCCATAACTGCTGTCGCAGTCTCCGCCAATACCATAGCCGAATTTCGAATAGCAGTCAACTTTCAGATTGCCATCACCCAATAAATGGAAGAATGCGCCCTCCGGTACACGGATACCCATATAATTGAGCTGATTTTCTCCTTCTGTCGTCAAGGTGAGATGTGCATAACTTCCAATGTCGATAGTGGGTTTGTCCTGACAGATGATATTGACATTCCGAAGGGTCAGTTCACAGCTGTGATTGTCCATGATAGCGATATGCATAGGAACTTGTTTTTCAGGGTCGCCAATCAATGTCAATTGATGGCGGTAAACGTGAATATCAGTGTAATTCTGCAATGCAAGGTCAACGAGATTTAATTCTGCATCCTGATGAACATTATAGATTTTCTTCTGTCCGGAAGTTTCTTCGAGGTTGGTATTGATAATCACGTCACGAACATCTTTCGGGATTTCTTCGAGAAGATAGGGGGTAGGTCTTGCGAGATAATACCCCTGAAACAGGTCAACCCCCATGCGGATAAGCGTTTTCAGGTCTGCTTCCTGTTCAACACCCTCAGCGACTGCAAGCATCTGATTTTCGTGAGCGTAATCAATGATACCTGCAACAAGCTGTTGTTTTCTGGTGTTCTTGCAGATGCCGTCAATCAGTTCTCTGTCAATCTTGACATAATTTGGCATATTGTGAAGGAGTGTTGCTGTATTGGCATAACCGCTTCCATAGTCATCAATTGCAACTTTGGCATTCACGCTTTGACAGCGGTCATGGAGGGTTTTCATCATTTTTTCAGTGCCTTCAAGCTGTTGGATGACCTCAACAACGACTTTTCCAAATAATTCCTCATACAGCAATAACAATTCGTTGAAATCTGTCTCATTCAGAATATCAACCGGAATACAGTTAATGAAGAGGGATTTATCCGAAAAACTGCTTTGATGTTCCGCCAGAAAATGCATGGTATTGAAAAATGTTGCATATTCTATTTTATAAAGCTGTCCCAAGCGTTCAGCAATTTCCAAAATTTTATGGGGAGTGAAATGTTCCGACCTCATCAACGCTTCATAGCCGACAATATTCCCGTTGTGAGCGTCAACAATGGGCTGGAAATGATAGGAAAGCTGATTTTCATGAATGATAGTCCGGAAAAGTTGTTCCTCCCTGTATTCGTCTTTTTTGCGTTCAAATTCAGAATTGGAAAATCTTGCAATGGGATTTTGTACATCATGCTGAGTTTCAAACAATGCAAATTCAGCATGAGACACCAAGCCCCTGAAAGAATCTCCCTCTTCGGGGAAAACGGCAATACCTGCCTGCAAGTCCAGAATATGAGCGTGTTCCGTCTGGACAGCCTGACCGAAATCATCTGAAATAATACATCTGGAAACGGCTTCACGCATTTGCTGGAGCTGTGCACGGACATTCTGCTCATCCATACCGAAAAATCCAACATAGAAATGCTGAAATTCCTTGACAGTGAAAACAACCTGTTCGCTTGCAAATCTTCCCAGTACCTCCGCAACGGATGCCATGCAATAACTTGTATTGACAGAGGCGGAAAAGTCGGTCATCTTGTCCAATCCCGAAATATATACCGCTACGAGGATGAATTTTTCATTCTCCTGAATCTTCTGGTTGACAATCTTGGAGAAAGCACTCATTTTGAGCATTCCGGTTATATCGTCATATTCCTGCTGACCTGCATTGAGCTGAACAATCCGCCTTGTAACATCTTCCAGAAAGCCGATTTCCTCATTATCACGTTTGGTCAGCAATAATTTCAGGTAACGCTTTTCCGCACCGGAACGCAGGAGATACAGATTCTGTTCTCCCTCCACAGGTGTTTCCATCAGCTTCCCCAGAAAAATTTTATATTCACTTTTGGTAATGGTTTTCCCGACGTTCAAAATTCGCTGTGAATTCTCGTCAAAATATACTGTCTGTAAAGAGTCCTTATAAGTAAACGCTCCGATATTATGAAATAAGTCTGCAAACAGTTTCCAGTCCTCGGAGAGTGTGACATGGTTCTGTCTGGTAAATTGAAAAATACCCATAATGCTAGCCCTTTCTGAAAATGATAGAAAGACTGTTTTTCCCAGTCTTCTACTCTCTATTATAACGGATAAGCAGATAATTTGTCAATGCTTTTTTCACAATGAACCTTGAAAAAAGAATCCTTTTTTTTGTGGGATATGCACGGTATCTGCACTTGACAAACTGCCCGATTTGTGGTAAAGTAGTAATAGTATATCCTATGGGATGGAAAACTGTCTGTCACCATTGCAGAATTATATTGACAGAATCCACAAAAGAAAGGAATTTCCCTTATGAATCGTTTCCGCAGAATCACTGCTTTGTTTCTGATGGTTTCCGTGCTTGTGCCGTGCTTTACCGGATGTCACAAAGAACCCACCACGCCGGAAGAATTTGAGATGGGTGAAGAAAATTTGCCCTATGGTGCTACTATGAAATCAGACAAGACAAGTTATGGTGTCCCTGTCACCTATGACCGCCGTTTCGTCACAAAAGAACAAATTTCCGCCGTTGCCGACCTCTGCACCGCCATTCAGAATCAGGACGGCGGATTATATGCCGTCATTACCCCCGAAGGATATGCAGATTATCAGGTCAATGAGGTGTATTCCTATGAAAGCACTGACGAGATGATGCAGGCTTTGCATAGTTCCATTGCACAGAATACCGCAGAGGATTTCAATTTCAGTATGGTGCTTGTCAATGGTGTTTCTGATGATATTCATTTCGGCGGACTTGTTGAAGCTGTCGCCTTGATGGATAATCTCACGGAAAATCAATTTTCTGCTTCCATGCTGGGAGCGTGGGATTTTACCGTTGAATGGGATTTCACCTATGAAAATGATACAAAGTCAACCATTGTTGACGAACAGCATATTTATGTATTCCAGACCCCGAACGGCTATTATGCCATGATGTGAGGTAATTATGCCAAGATTTTTTGTTGAACAGGCTAACAAAGAGGAAATTATTATCACTGGAGAAGATGCCCGACATATCGGGCGTTCTTTAAGAATGCGTGTCGGTGAACCTCTGACCGTCTGCGCCTGTGGAATGGATTATCACTGTGAAATCACACGCATTACAGATACAGAAGTCTATCTGCACCCCCTTGAAATTATTCCTTGTTCGGCTGAACCCTCTGTGAAAGTGACACTGTATCAGGCTGTCCCGAAACAGGACAAATTGGCTGAAATCGTGCAAAAATCCGTAGAATTAGGCATTTTCCGGATTGTTCCCGTTTTAACAGCCCGATGTGTCGCAAGACCAACTGAAAAGGATTTCGCCAAAAAGCAGGAGCGTTTACAGAAAATTGCCCTCTCTGCGGCGAAACAGTCCGGAAGAGGAATCATCCCCGAAGTTTCGGGATTGATGACATGGAAACAGGCTCTTGACGAGATGCAGAAACAAGATTGCAGTATCATGCTTTATGAGGAAAAAGGCGGTGTCCGTTTCGGAGAAGTCCCACTCGAAAACTGTCAGAATATCGGGGTTTTCATTGGAAGTGAGGGCGGTATTTCCGAAGAAGAAGCTGGGCAGGCGGTTTCCGCTGGCTTGCACAGAGTATGGCTCGGAAACAGAATTCTGCGCTGTGAGACCGCACCAACTGCCGTAATTTCGATTTTAATGTACCTGACAGGGAATCTGTAATGCCCTTTTTTCGGGACTTTTGAAAAAAATTACAAATTTTCAGAAAAAAATTTCAAAAAAGTGTTGAAATGTTTGAAGAAATGTGGTATAATACTACATATAGAATTTTAGGCTGTCCGAGAACCGACCGCAGCAGTCCGGCAGTTTCTAACCCCTTCATTCAAATACTGCGGAGAAAAGAGGAACTTTATTATGAAATTCAAAACGTTTGCTACGATTATCGCAACTGCTGTTGCAACCGCTGCCGCTGTCGTGTTCGTTCTCCAGAGACAGAACAATAAAAACAAGATGCGCTTTGACAGTGCGGAGTTTGATGATGACGACTTTATGGACGATTTCAATGCAGAGCCTTTCAAGTTCGCTGATGATGAACTGGATGCAGAAGAGGAAGAAAAGGCTGAAGAAGCTGAAGAACTCGCAGAAACTGTGAAAGAGGCAAAGGAAGCTGTTGAGGATGCTGTAGAAGAAGTTGCTGATACAGTGGAAGAACTCGCAGAGGAAGCAGAAGACGAAGAATAATGTCTGTTATATCTCCCCTCGACTGGAAAGTCGGGGGGATTTTCCTTTTTTCAGCATCAAAAAACTGACTCCGCCGGAATGCGAAGTCAGTTATATGTCACAATATCCCTATGTTACAATGATTACTTGTTCAGTAACTTCTGTTTCAGCAATGCCAAATCAATGACGTTCACCACGTTGTCACCATTGAGGTCAAATTTGAGCGGTGCGCCCTTTCTTGCTTTGAAGGTCTTGTTTAACTCAACCACGCTGGAAACGGAAATTTCCAATTCGTTGGTGGGCGGTTCAGGGACGGTGGAATTAAAATGAATGGTGGCATCTTTGAGATATTCATATAATGCCCTCTCTTTCTGTAATTTAGTATAAAAACGATAAATATATTGTATCATTTTTGTCCCCTTTTGTCAATAGATAAATTATGAGCAAATGGAAAAGCCCCCACTTTCGGGGGCTTTTCGTGAGGTTATACGGCTTCTTCGAGAACGACACGGAGCTTTTTGATAATTTTCTTTTCCAGTCGGGAGATGTAGGACTGAGAGATACCGATTTTATCAGCAACTTCCTTTTGAGTGAGAGCCTGACGACCGCCCAGCCCGAAACGCAGTTCCATAATTTCACGTTCTCTGTCGGGGAGGGCGTTGACGGCATTCATGAGGGATTCGCACTCCGCCTGCCATTCAATGCCACGGCTGACAATATCGTCATCAGTGCCGAGGACATCCGACAATAACAATTCGTTCCCGTCCCAGTCCACATTTAACGGCTCATCAAAGGAAACTTCACAGCGATATTGAGCGGATTTCCGTAAAAACATGAGAATTTCATTTTCAATACATCTTGACGCATACGTTGCAAGCTTGATATTCTTATCAGGGCAGAAAGTTTCCACAGCCTTAATCAGTCCGATTGTCCCAATGGAAATGAGGTCTTCCAGATTGACACCGGAACTTTCGAATTTCTTTGCAATATAAACCACCAAGCGCAGATTATGTACAATCAGCAATTCCCTTGCGTGGGGGTCGCCTGCGGAAAGCTTCGCAAAGACGGATAATTCTTCTTCTTTGGTGAGTGGCGGGGGCAGAGTATCCGAACCGCCGATATAATCGACAGAACAGGGATTCAGGATTTTTTCCAGAAAACGGCGGATAATTTCAAGCAGATTCATAATGAATAACCTCCTAATAATGTAATAATTTCGGGTTAAAAATAGCTTGACGGTGATTTTGTTCACTCAGACCGATGAGAACATCGACTTGCTTTGTATATCCTGTCTTTTCGGATTGAATCACAACTTCATCAGGGCGGAATACCATGAGCATCCCTTCACCGGCGACCGTTGTACAAGGGAGAGGGCGAAACCCTTTCGCCGGAAAGGTTTCCGGAAGCATTTCATGCAGTGACTCTTTTCCGCAGATGATAACCGGCTGACCTGTGAGGAAATCAGTTAAAGTGTTTCCGGTGTCTGCCAGACCGTCAAGGCGAATGCTGTGCTGACCATACCGGACAGAAACAAAATAACTCCCGTCGGGTTTTCTGTCATGGAAACGCTGAATCACGCTCAATAGCAGATATGCCGAAATTGTCCCGATAATCAGCACTTTCAGCGAAATGTCCGGATACCATATCCCATTTGCATAACACATCTGCCCCGAGAATGAAAGTGCAAACAATCCCCCTGCCATCAGACAGCTGATTCCTAAAAAACAGAAACATTGCCATAAAAGATTGTGATTCCGTCCGAATGCCGTCAGGCATATCAGAAACGCCGTCACCGTCTTGCAGAGTATCGACAGCAGAAAGGGCATTTGCGGGGCAAGTATCAGCAGAGAACTGCAACTCCCTGCCCCTGCGCCCAATAAAGCACGGGAGAATCTGAGATGTGTATGTGAGAGCCTTGCCGTCAACCGCAACAAAAGATAGTTCATGTAAAAGCTGAAAATGAATAATACATCAAGGTAAATCGTTCGCATGTCCTCACCTCAATATTATTATACATCATCCTTTTTGAAAAATTTGTCATTTTGTGTAGGGATTCCGCCAGATGGAAAAATTTTCCGCTGTATGAAGTACCCGATTTCGGGGCATAGTATTTCTGGGAAAATCCGTTATGGGAGGTAATCACATGGCATATCACAAAGTCGTCATTGCTGGAGTGAATACATCTGAACTCCGTGTGATGAGTGAGGACGAAAAAATGAAACTGCTCAAAGAATTCAAGGAAACCGGAAGCAAAGCAATTCGGGATGAACTCATTCAAGGAAATTTACGGCTTGTACTCAGCATTGTACAGCGTTTCGCCGGAAGAGGAGAAGACGTTGACGACCTCTTTCAGATTGGAGTCATTGGCTTGATTAAGGCAATCAATAATTTTGACCTCTCCAAAGAAGTCCGATTTTCTACCTATTGTGTGCCGATGATTGCCGGAGAATTGCGCCGTCATCTGCGTGACTATAATCAAATCAAGGTCAGCCGTTCCCTGCGTGACCTCGCCTATAAAGCCATTCAGGCAAAGGAACAGCTCACCAACCAGTTACAGCGTGAGCCGGAAATTGAAGAAATCGCCGAAGCCATTGGAGAAAAGCGTTCCGATATTGTCATAGCACTGGAAAGCATCAGTGACCCGATTTCCCTCTATGAACCAGTGTATTCCGATTCAGGCGACACGCTCTATGTCATGGACCAGCTCAGCACACAGGAGAGTGCGGAAAGCTGGATTGCACAGTTTTCCATCCGTGATGCCATGAAATCGCTGGGAAGCAGGGAAAAGAATATTCTGTATCTGCGGTTTTTCTGCGGTAAAACACAAATGGAAGTTGCAAAGGAAATCGGCATTTCACAAGCACAGGTTTCACGGCTCGAAAAAGGAGCAATTTCCAGAATTAAAGAAGCAATCTAAAAAGCGGAGCAAATTGCTCCGCTTTTTAATTTGAACAATTCGATAAAAAATATTGATATAATTTTACCCAAAAACAGTTGACAAAGCCCGAAAAATGGTATATAATAATAATGTTGTCGCTTTTTCAGCTAAAAGCATAAAAACGTTAAAGCAAAAAAGCACTAAAATTTTAATTGGAAGGGGTTTATTCACATGGTAAAATGGTTAATACTGGTTCTGTACCTGCTTCTGATGGTGGGAATCGGTGTTTACTGCAACAGAAAGACGAAAAGTGTCAGTGATTTCGTTCTTGGAGGGCGAAGTATCGGGCCTTGGTTTTCAGCGTTTGCGTTTGGAACGTCGTATTTTTCGGCGGTGGTATTCATTGGATACGCTGGACAATTCGGCTGGAAGTACGGAATTTCGGCTTCATGGATTGGCTTGGGAAATGCGCTGATAGGTTCATTATTGGCATGGCTGGTATTGGGGCGGAGAACCCGAACCATGACAAAGCATTTAGATGCAACGACAATGCCGGAATATTTCGAAAAGCGTTACGGCTCAAAAGGGCTGAAAATAGCGTCCTCTCTGATAGTGTTCCTGTTCCTGATACCTTATACAGCATCAGTATATAATGGGTTATCAAGATTGTTTGAATCCTCGTTAGGGATACCGTACATTTATTGCATTATCATTATGGCAGTATTCACGGCGATTTATGTCATTGCAGGGGGATTCCACGCAACGGCATTGAATGACTTCATACAGGGAATTATCATGCTGATTGGCATTCTGGCGGTTGTATTCACAGTCGTGAACAAAGCCGGAGGATTTGGCACGGCTATGCAGAATTTAGGTGCAATTCCCGACGACAACGGAAACACAGGCACATTGAATTCCGTCTTTGGGCCTGCACCGCTGGACTTGTTGGGAGTGGTGATTTTGACCTCATTAGGAACATGGGGACTCCCGCAGATGATACAGAAATTCTATTCGATTTCGGACGATTCCGCCATTAAACGAGGAACAATCATTTCGACTGTATTTGCAATCATTGTATCTGGCGGATGTTATTTCTTAGGCGGATTTGGTCGCCTTTTCGCAACCGCAGATGAAACAGACACCACAAAGGCATTTATTCAGAAATTAGCAAATGGCAAGCTGGAATTTGATGCAATTGTACCATCCATGCTGGAAAGTACCTTGCCTGAGGCTTTAATGGGATTGATTGTGGTGCTGGTGTTGTCTGCATCCATGTCAACATTATCAAGCTTGGTATTGACCTCAAGTTCGACATTGACCCTTGACTTAATCAAGCCCGCAATGCTGAAAAAGGGCAGGGAAATGGACGACAAGAAGCAAGTATTCATTATCAGAATTTTCATTGCACTGTTTTTGTTGTTGTCGGTGATTATGGCAGCATATAAGAATGCATATATCACAACATTGATGAGTATTTCATGGGGCGCATTGTCGGGGTCATTCCTTGCACCGTTCATGCTGGGACTGTATTCGAAGAAAATCACACCTGCGGCAGTGTGGGCATGCTTTATTTTTGCAGTATGCTTTACATTGCTGCATACAAGCCTGTTTTTGTTGGGATGGTTTCCGGAACTCACAAAGACGGTTGCAGGATTGCCGATTCCGATTTCTTTGACATCTCCCTTGAATGCTGGTGCATTCTGTATGCTGTTCGGGCTGATACTTTGCCCGATTGTCAGCAAATTCAGCAAGGTGAAAGACGAAAAAGCAGTTGACGAAATTTTCACCTGTTACAATGCATGACATAAAAATACAAAATGTAAGCAAGGAGAACTTTCATGAAACTTTTTGTAATCCCCGATTCTCTTAATCAAAAAGGAAATCTTGTTACTGGTAGCCTTGGAAAGGCAGACGGCACACCGCTTCTCTACAAAAACAAGCCAATTATCTTCACATTTGACCTTGACACTAAGGCAGATATCCTAATTCCAGAAAGTCTGGAAGCGATTTATCCGCTCATTGAGGATGCAGTAGTTCGGTATTTTGTGGACGGACAGTAAAAAAAAGCGACTGGATGCATTTCATTCAGTCGCTTTTTTGATTATTCATAAAGTCCGTTACTGAAATAGCGGTCGCCACGGTCAGGGAAAATGGTTACAATATTTCCTGTAATGTTGTCACTGCGGATATATTTCAAGGTTGCCGCCAATGCTGCACCAGAGGACGAACCAGCGAAAATGCCCTCTTTTTTGGTGAGAAGTCGAGCGGTTTCAAAGGCTTCTGTATCGGTGATTTTGACAACATCATCAACAAGCGACATATCCATCGTTTCAGCAATGAAATCATTCCCGATTCCTTCAATGTTATAGTCGTGATGTTCTCCACCGCCCATTGTCGAGCCTTCAGGGTCAGCTAAAATACCCTTGATATCAGGATTCTGTTCTTTGAGGTAACGGAGTACCCCTGTATACGTTCCGCCACTTCCAGCACCTGCCACGACTGCGGAGATATTGCCGTCAAGAGCGTGATAAATTTCTTTTCCGGTAGTTTGGTAGTGTGCGAGGGGGTTCGCCTGATTTTTGAACTGGTCGAATGTGACAGCGTTCGGAATGGTAAGTTTAAGTTCCTCGGCTTTCTGTTCTGCGCCAAGCATTCCAAATTCTCTGGGGGTGTTGATAATTTCCGCACCCAAAGCCCTCATGAGGGTTTGCTTTTCGACGGAAAATTTTGTCGGCACGACAAAAATCAAACGATACCCTCGATTCAATGCCGCAAATGCCACACCTAAACCAGTATTTCCAGCCGTCCCCATAATGATGACCGAATCTTTTTTCAGAATGCCTTTTTCTTCGGCATCATTGAGCATATAAAGCCCCGTTCTGTCCTTGACACTGCCTGACGGATTCCACAGTTCCAACTTTGCAAAGAGATTGATATTTTCCGGTAAATCAAAATGATTCAGCTTGACGAGAGGAGTATTTCCGATTAAATCCTGCATAGATGCATAATAATTCATATTACTTTACCTCACTTTTTTCAATAGCCTGTTCCAAATCTGCCAGAATGTCGAAAATATCCTCAATACCAGTAGAAAGGCGAATTAAACCGTCAGTAATACCGACTTTTTTCCGAATGTCTGCCGGAATTGATGCGTGTGTCATGGTGGAAGGATGGCAAACAAGAGACTCAACTCCTCCAAGGCTTTCCGCTAACATAATCAGATTGAGACTTTCAAAAAATACAGAAATATCATAATTTTCGTACAATTCAAAAGAAATCATGACACCGCCGTTTTTCGCCTGTTTGCGGTTGACTTCATAACCTGCATCGCTTTCCAGTCCGGCATAATACACATTTTTGACAGCCTTGTGATTCTTGAGGAATTCTGCGACTTGTAAAGCATTTTCAACGTGTCTGTCCATGCGGACACCCAAAGTCTTGATACCACGAATTAACAGGAAGGAATCAAACGGAGGAAGCACACCGCCTGTCGAATTTTGGATAAATGCAATCTGTTCAGCCAATTCTTTGGTAGAGACAACCGCCAGACCTGCGACTACATCAGAATGACCGCCGAGGTATTTTGTGGCAGAATGTACCACAATGTCAGCACCCAATTCCAAAGGTCTTTGCAAATAAGGGGTCATGAAAGTATTATCCACAATAACCAACAAATCATGTTTGTGAGAAATTTCAGAAATCTTTCTGATGTCAGTCACGGTCATGAGGGGATTTGCAGGGCTTTCAATCATGACGGCTTTCACGTCGGGAGTAATTGCCTCCTCGAATGCCTTGAAATCGGTCGTATCTGCGATAGTATAAGTGATATTGAAATGATTGAAAACCTTATCCAATACACGGAATGTACCGCCGTAAACGTTGCTGGAAATCAGAACTCTGTCACCGCTGTGCAGTAAACTCAATACGGCAGTAGTCGCAGCCATACCTGAACCGAATGCAAACCCAGCAACACCGCCCTCCAGTTCAGCAATGAGGGCTTCAAGGGCTTCTCTGGTGGGGTTGCCTGTGCGTGAATATTCATAGCCACGCATTTTCCCAAGTCCGTCCTGCTGGTAGGTGGAAGTCTGATAAATCGGGACATTGACTGCGCCTGTTCTCTCGTCTTTAGAAATACCGCCGTGAATCAATGCGGAATTGATATGCTGATATGCTTTACTCATGATAATAACCTCCAATAATAATTATTCATAATTTCTGCCACTGGTATAAGTTGCAGACAATAAGTTGACGTTTTCAAATGCTTTCATACCGTCTGTACGGTCTGCAAAATAGGCATTCTGTACTTTTTCAGGGGTCAGGAATGTGTCAATCTGGAAACCGAGACTGTACAACGCTCTGGAAACCTCGTTATAATGGAATCCCCCCGACATGACCTCGCCTAAATTGGCGGTAATGGCTTCGAGTTCGTGAACACGTTCAGGGAAATTGTTTCCGGCTTGCGGATAATCGAATACAAGCACACTTTCGAGGGCGGAAAGTTCCGCAATTTGCCGGAGTGTCTCAGCAAATACAGGAAGTGTCAGATAATAAGATACTCCAAGGATGCTGAAAAACGTCTTCTTGTTCGGGTCAAAGCCTTTGGAAAGAAGTTTTTCCGTCATGGTTTCTTTCTCGAAATCCACAGGAACAAACCGCACATTTTCAGGAATATTCCATTCCAATTCATGAATTTTGTCCAGCTTATAACGCTGTGTGTCGGGGTGGTCGATTTCGAAAATCTGCAAATCAGGATTTTCATTCCGGAAAGAGAACATATCCGCACCAGCTCCACAAATGACATATTGTGTTCCGCCTTGCTGAATGAATTTTTGTAAACGCTGTTCCGTGAAAGGAAGCCTTGAAAGCGGAATCGGAGCGAAATATTTCTTGACGAATTCCTCAATCTGGTTTGTTCCTGCCAAATCCTGAATGAATTCTTTTACACTGTCATAATTTTCCTTGCCCATGAAATCATAGGCTAAATAATCATCAAAAATCTTGTGTCTTTCGGTGTTGCTGTGCCAAGCCCGAACCCATGCACAAATTAACGCTGTGACACTCTCTCTGTTTTCAACCATGATAACCAACCTTTCTGAAAAAAGGCACAAAAAAACGGAGCATCCAGAAAATACTGCATACTCCGTTACTGCACCATAATACCAATGCACTCATACTATCAGGCAAAATAACCCTGTTACGGAATGAAGCTGTCCTTCTGTGAAAACAATATGCAATTTTTATCAGAACAACAGCAACAACACATCTTTTTCATAAAAAACAGCTCCTTTCTTAAAATTTTATCAAATCAAATTATTCAAACATCGGGGTAGACAGATAACGTTCCCCTGTATCCGGCAACAATACAACAATAGTCTTGCCCTTGTTTTCCGGACGTTTTGCAAGCTGAATACCAGCCCATACAGCCGCACCGGCAGAAATACCAACCAGAACGCCTTCCTTACGTGCCACTGCACGACCAATTTCGAAAGCGTCTTCATTCTCAACCGGAATGACTTCATCATAAATTTCCGTGTTCAGAGTTTCCGGAACGAAACCTGCACCAATACCCTGAATCTTGTGAGAACCAGCCACGCCTTCAGTCAGAACAGGTGAACCCTTCGGTTCAACAGCAACAACCTTGACATTCGGATTCTGGCTCTTCAAATATGCACCGACACCGGAAATTGTACCGCCTGTACCGACACCAGCAACGAAAATATCAACTTTACCATCAGTATCATTCCAGATTTCAACACCTGTTGTTTTCTGATGTGCAGCTGGATTGGAAGGATTTGTAAACTGTGACGGAATAAAGCTGTTCGGAATTTCCTGTGCCAGTTCCTGAGCCTTGGCAATTGCGCCCTTCATGCCCTTTGCGCCCTCTGTGAGAACGAGTTCCGCACCGTAAGCCTTCATGAGGTTACGTCTTTCAATGCTCATAGTCTCCGGCATGGTGATAATTAAGCGATACCCTCTCGCAGCTGCAACAGCAGCCAGACCGATACCAGTATTACCGGAAGTCGGTTCAATCAGAACACTGCCTTCCTTGATTAAGCCTTTAGCCTCAGCATCTTCAATCATAGCTTTGGCGATTCTGTCCTTAACAGAACCAGCCGGATTGAAATATTCCAGCTTGCCCAGAAGAGTAGCCTCCAGCTTGTTAGCCTTTTCGATTCCGGTCAGCTCCAGCAGGGGAGTATTGCCGATTAACTCGGTGAAACTTTGATAAATCTTGCTCATGGGAAAAACTCCTTTCAGGATGATAAAATAATGTCGTAAAATATATATTCCTAGTTATCTTTTATTACCTATCTGTTTTATATGATTATAGTATAGCACGTTTTATAGAATTTGTCAAGAGGTTTTTCAAAAAAATTTTGATAGCGTGACAAAAAATCCCTCTGACGAAAATCAGAGGGAAATTTTTTTTATCTGTGGTGACTTCCGCCACCAGAACCGCCGGAACTATGACCGCCACCACTGTAACCTCCGCCACCACCGCCACAGTCATCATCACTCAAACGGGTTTTGGTTGTGGTTGTGCGGACGAACTTATCATATTGAACATGATAATTCAGGCTTTTTTTGTTGACATAGCTTGTCGGGGAAAGAGCATAGTTAAATTGATACCTGCTTTTGACAACGGCTTGAAACAGCAATGCCAAAAGCAAACTGATAATACCGCCAATGACCCCGAATCTCACAACAACTCCGTTGTCAGGGTAGGGATTTTCAGAAGTCCAGACAATTTTTCCGTTTTCGACGTGCATGTATTTATGATACTGGTCATCATACACCCAATATCTGTCAGGAATTCCGGCATCATACCAATATTTTACTTCGTCAGCAAATTCCAGAATTGCCCCATGAACGTCCTCACTCCCGACAGGATAGAGGTAAGAATCCAGCGCATCAAAAATTGAATTAAGGCGATTACTTGAATTATTGGAATTGGTAATATAGAATTGAGCCATTCCTCTGGTGGTGATATGGTCACAGGGTTCATATCCTTTCAAGTCCATATAGTACAGGATGCTGTCAGACTTTTCACCGAATAACTCAATACAGCTTTTATCACAGAAAGATTCAATGGCAATGTCTGAAAGTTCCTCTGTCCCGCACACAACAGCAATATCAAAACCAGTTTCGTCAGATGCTTTCTGTAAAGCAGATTCACATTCCCGAAACTGCTCACTTGTGAGACGTTTTCCTTCATCAAAAATTCTCACCTCTCCGGCGGAAGCGTTCAAAGGATGCAGAAGGAATAAAAACATTGCAGTCATGAGAATTATTATCCATTTTTTCATGTCCTTGCCTCCTTACAGAATACCGCTGACGAGCATTCCCAGAAAAATGCTGAATAATGTACATACCAAGAATATCAAAGCGGAAACCAGCCGTAATTTATTAACAGCCAAAGGGGGAGTGCCAGCCTGTTTTCCGGTCTGTCCATTGATAGCAAAGGAATATTGTTCATCCCGATATTGGTATGTCATGAACCAGACCGGAAGAAGCATATACTCCCATTCGGTTTTGAGTACCTGCATATCAGATTGTGTCACTCTGACAGAATCATACCCCACCATAGACGAACGGAGCATTGCATCACTGCCATTAACAGCCCTGTTGCGGATACGAGGGAACACTTGACTTTTATCGACATCGTATTTGTCAGACATAAAACCGCTGAGATAGGACATTTCAAAAGGTTTTGCATCATCATAATTGAAAGGCTCGATAGCTTCCATCAGTCTGTCTTCAATTTTGCTTGCACCGTCTGCCGGAATGCCTTCAAAGACGAGAGAAGCATCACGATAAACGTCAAACTCCTTGACTTCGGTATAACGATAATCGCCGGAATTCCAGCTCCTGACCTGTTTACAAACCGCCTGCATCTTTCCTCTCACGTCACAATTAGCAACCCAGAAAGGCACATACACTCCGGCCATATGTAATAATTGACTGTCGCTGGTGAAATCTTTGGGGAGGAATCTTCTTTTTCCGCACCATTCCTTAAAAATATTATTGGCATCTTCTCTGGAAAGTTTGAAAGGAATGACCTTTGCCGGACGGTATTCACCGGAAAGCCGACCTTTCAGCACAACAGGATTATGACAGAAAAAGCATTCTGTCGCAGCGGTATTCAAATCTGTTACCAGTTCCGCCCCGCAACTCGGACAGGAATATAATTGATTTCCCTCTTCAAATTCATCCTGATGGGGCTTTTGCTCTTCTTGTTGAGAAGCAATCTGTTCATTGGCTTTTTTGCATTCCTCGGTAGTAAAAAAGCTGTCGCAGTATTCGCAGACAAACCCCTGTTTTTTAGGATTGAACCGCAGTTCTGCGGAACAGTTGGGGCATTTATATTGCTGAACTTCTTCTGCCATGTTTTTCTCCTTTGAAATAATTTCTCTGATTGTGTCAAGCCTTTGTTACAAAACCTACACTATTGACATAAGTAAGGGGATATTCTTTGTCATCTGTCTCCTCGTAAAAAGTAATATCATACAGGGCATAAACATTTCCATTGTCAGTATAATAACGCACCTCATCATCATGTGAATATAAATGAGGTCTTTTTTCAGCCCTTTCAGCAATGTAATTATCAAGCTGTTCCTGAAAATATTTTTCCTGCTTTTGGGTAAGAGGGTTATTATTATTGTAGCTGATATTGATTGAACGTACCTGACCAAAATCATCCAACTGCAACACGAAAACATCTGCCATTCCAGCCGAATACTCTTTTTTCATGCTGAGGTAATAAGCTGTATTTTCGCCATTTTCGGGAAAATAGGAGCTTTCAATCTTTGTGAAATTCTCTCCATCTAATCCGGCACATTTTGCAACATCCATAGCAATGCTATGCATTTCCTCTTCCGATAATTTCGGATTTGGAGAATGAAGACGATTATAGAAAATTGTATCAGTATTGCGATAAACCTTCAATCTGCCCTGCGCATCAAATACATAAGTTTCGCCATCAGCAGAAAGATACTGGTCATTGAATTCCGAGACCGTCTCTACTCCCTCATATCCGACAGTGATATACTGCTGAAAACTTCCGTTCCGAGTGAGGTCAGAAATATCAAAATAACTTCCAGTTTGTAAAGCATAACCCATTTCATGTGTTTCAGTTGTAATTTCCTGTTCCATTCCACAGCCTGTCAAAAAAACACCTATCACTAATAATGCAAATAAATTTCGTTTCATAAAAAATCACCCTTTTAATTTAAACCTAAAGAAACAGAGGTACTTCCAACTGTAAGCCTGTGATTTGGATTTGCAGGATTTGTGCCCGACAAATTATAAGCAGCTCCAAAAGAAAGGTCAACACAAGCCAATGAATCAATGATTTTGTTGTCTGGGAAAAACTCCTGATTATGCAATACATACTTGAAATAATACTCACCTTTACTAACTGAAACTGTAAATCCTGTAACACAGCCCACTCCATGTTGATGTAATTTTTCTGTCAAGTTTCCATGTGTAGAATCAACAGCACTATTACAAGAAATTATCATACAATATGAGCACATAGGCATCACCAAAGATATGTTATCAGCATACAGCCAAGAAACATTACCACTTGCATTCTCAAGTGCAAGTGCTCCTGGACTTCCATGACCATGAACTACACAAAAACGATTTTGTCCAATTCTGTTTTGAAGTGCACCAGAATTAGGATACTCATATCTTGAAGTATCATAACCAAGATTTTCTATTTTTCCAACAATTTCATTCACACATGCATTGTTTTCAGGATTGTTAAGAATGTCTGATGTTGTGACATAATACTCTGCTGAACCCGAAAAAGCTGGCTCAAGTCCCCATGTACTGAATATTCCTTGAAAGGTATTTGTTGCAATGGGCGTATCTGCATTATATGAATTTGGAAATGGTGAAACTACATTATAAAGGTTAGAGGTGACACTTGTTATTTTATGACCATTTGATGATTCTGCAATCTTCCAATAGCCAATTATGGAATAATACGTCTTTAACATCAAAGGATTATGCCCATTTGTGAGTGTTGACATACAGAGTGGCTTTGAAGAAGTCATGGGTTTTAAAAAATAGGTATTGGTAGAACCAGAGGGGATAAGTCTAAAAATTTGTCTTGCATCATGTGCAGAACGTGGCTGTAAACTACAAGAAACATTATCTAAATCATCATAGGAATCCATTGTGATATACAAATTGGATGCCACATTTTTCAATCTGTAATAGATACTGGGATATAAACCACTAACAACATCCGCTTTTGCTACTAAGTTTTTGCTTACTAATGAGCAATTTAAGAACAAGCAAACTGCCATTAAACAAGAAATTGTGAGTGTTACTAATTTTCTCATTTTAATCCCCCTTAAAATAGTATTTTTACGCTTTATTTATGTTTACTTTAACACTTTATTGGAATAGCACCTCCTTTTCAGGAAAGGCGGTCGGAACATGACAAAAAATCACATTTTTCTGTTATCAAATACACGTTTCGCCTTGCCTTCGGAACGTGGGAGGGATTTGGGTGCAACGATAGTGACCTTTGTGGAAATTCCGACAACGGATTTAATCTGGTCTTTGATATACTTCTGGAGTCTCTGCATTTCGCCGAGGGAATCGGTCAGAGCGAATACTTCCTCTGTCATTTCTACCTTGACTTCGAGGGTATCAGAGCTGTTCACTCTGTCAACAATAAGCTGATAATGAGGAGCGACACCAGCAGTCTTGACGAGGACGGTTTCAATCTGAGACGGGAACACATTCACACCACGAACAACAATCATATCGTCAGTACGTCCGGTAATTCTGCCCATTCTGACAGTCGTTCTGCCACATTCACATTTTCCGGCATAAAGTGTACAAATATCATGAGTACGATAACGAAGCATGGGCATACCCTTTTTTGTGATGGTCGTAAATACCAATTCTCCGGCTGTTCCGTAGGGGAGCTGTTCTTCTGTCACGGGGTCAATAATTTCAGCAATCACATGGTCTTCATTAATATGTGCCCCATTCTTAGCGAAGCATTCAAATGCAACCCCCGGACCTGCAATTTCTGTCAGACCGTAAATATCACGTGCATCAATTCCAAGCAGTTCTTCAATTTTCTGGCGCATTGCCTCTGTCCAAGGTTCAGCCCCGAACAATCCGGCACGGAGCTTAATATCTTTTTTGGGAACGAGTCCGGCATCATGGATAGCTTCGCCGAGATAGGTTGCATAGGAGGGAGTACAGCAAAGAACAGTCGTTCCGAGTTCCTGCATCATCATAATTTGTCTTTGGGTGTTACCGCTGGACATGGGAATCACCATAGCCCCGACTTCGGTTGCACCCTGATGTGCGCCCAGACCGCCGGTAAACAAGCCATAT
>OCVV011326469.1_pt1 | contig 18727 bp, 14 predicted proteins | sample 1539721 | NCBI WGS metagenome assembly OCVV01 (sample SAMN02144230, study PRJEB22623) | gut metagenome | biome: sheep rumen | host: Ovis aries | place: New Zealand | reverse complement strand
TTCGCGACATCAATGTAAACCGATATCAGGACTTCTATGTCCTAACTATTTATTGTTCAACATCGGTAAACTTATATCAGGACTAGACAGTTTGCGCTACCACGAGGTTTTGCGCCTCCATATGGCCCTGGGGCATCCGCGGGAAAGCGGATCGGGGAGGGCCGGTCCTGCGGACCGTTAAGTGGACCGTTAAGTGGACCGGGAAGGGACGCGGACCGAAATGACGGACCGAAATAACGGACCGAAAGGGCGGACCGGAAGGACGGCGGGCTACAGGTCGTAATCTACGAACTCGATGTCTTTCTTGGCGCGCTCCTTCAGGGATTTGTCCTCATAGGCGGCCTGGAGGGCTTTCTTCATCACGGATTCCTTGCCCTGGCGGGCGGCGATGATGGCCTTGAGGTAGTTGCCTTCGGGCGTGTTGTCCTTCTCGAGGATCGCGGAGGCCTTGGAGAGATTGTCGGTCAGCACATTGGCGAGAGCCTCGTTGAAGGTGCCGGAGCCGTCGAGGTTCTTGAGCGCCTCGTCATAACGGCCCTGCTGGATGTTGAGGGCGCCGAGGTTGGCGTTGTTGCCGGCCTTTTCGAAGTATTCGGCCGCCTTGTCGTTATTGCCTTTGCGGAGCTCGATGACGCCGATGGCGTTGAGGACCTCCGGGTCGTTCTGGTCGAGCTTGGCGAGGGCCTTCGATGCCTGGGAGCTCTTCCCTTCATCGAGATAAAGGGCGGCGAGGTTGTAGGCGGCGCGGACGCTGTCGTACTTGCTGACGGCCTTCTTGTAGAGGGTCTCCTTCTTCTTGTTGTCGGAAACGAGGCTGGCGGCCTTCAGGAGGGCTTCCTCATCGAGGACGTCGATGTTTTCATCGATGAGTTTGAGGAGCTCTTCCTCGGTATAGTTCTGATATTCGATGTTGGCGATGAGACGGGCGCGACGCAGCTCGGGGAGAACTTCACCCTTGAGGGAAGTGAAAACCTCGGACATATTGCGGATCTCGCTCTCGCGGACGGCAGGGTCGCTGTACATCGAGAGGACGCGGAGAATGAGGTCTTTGTCCTGGATGTCGGACTCGGAGACCAGCTTCTGGAAGCCTTCCCAGTCCTCACCGACGCTCTTGAGGGTCGGATCGCCGGCGCCGGTACCCTGGGTGATCTGTCCCCACGCCTTGCCGGCGGAGGAAGAACGGTCGGCGGAGAGCTTGTTGTTCAGGTCCTCGGAGCCTTCAGGGGAGGCGTAGGAGACGATCTCGGTACTCGAAACTTTCTCGCGGTCGTTCCCCGCAGCCTCCTCCAGGAGAGCCTGGAAGTCCTTGATGGACTGGGAGCTGAGCTCGGACTTGCGGACTTCGGACTTGCCGACTTCGTATTTGATCTGTCCCTCTGCCTTCTTGACGATGACGTCCTGGTAGTTGTCAGCCTTATAGCCTACGGCACCTTCGCCCTTGACGAGCATATAGGTGGTGTTGCAGCCTTCCGCCACCTTCTTGACGGGGAGGTTGACGGATTTGCCCTTGCCCTTGGCGACGCCGCGGAGCTCCAGGTGACATTTCTCCATTCCTTCTGCATAGTCGAAGTGGACGTTGGCGGTGACGGTCTGCCCGTCGGAAGAGACGACGCGGTAGTTGTCCTTCACTTTCTCGCCCTGATAGTAGAGTTTGGATGCGGAGGCCTCGCCTCCGTCATAGACGATCACCGGGGTGACCTCAAGGATGGCCTGCGGGTTGAAATAGTCGGCCGGATAGGTAACGGTGATGACGGCGTCAACGCTTCCGCCGACGGCCTCCAGTACTTCCGGATTGCAAGTAACGGTCACTTTCTCGGCCATTTCGGCCATCTTGTCAAGGGATGCGCACGATGTGGCGAAGAGCGCCGTCGCGGCAGCGAAGATAGAAAAGATTTTACGCATGGTATTGTAATTTACTATTTGCCTTATCGGTTATCAAAACACAAATATAATGAAAAATTGTTAACTTTGCAGACCATTAGACGAATATGGACTCACAGGAACTGCAAATACTCAAGAATAAGTTTGACATCATCGGGAATGACCCTTCGCTCAACCGGGCGCTGGAGATGGCCGTGAAATTCGCCCCGACGGACCTTCCGGTCCTCATCACGGGCGAGAGCGGCACCGGCAAGGAGAATCTGGCCAGGATCATTCACCGGTACAGTGCACGGCGCGGGGCCGCCTTCGTTCCCGTCAATTGCGGCGCCATCCCTTCCGGAACGGTCGATTCAGAGCTTTTCGGCCATTTGAAAGGCTCCTTTACGGGTGCTACGGAGAACCGCTCCGGTTTCTTTGAAGAGGCCGACAAAGGGACCATCTTCCTCGATGAGATCGGGGAACTCCCCCCGGCGACCCAGGTCAAACTCCTCCGCGTCCTCCAGTCCGGCGAATATATGAAGGTGGGAAGCACGAAGGTAGAGCACGTCAATGTGCGCGTCGTGGCCGCCACCAATGTCAATCTTGACTATGCCCTCCAGAAGGGGACCTTCCGCCAGGATCTGTATTACAGGATCGCCGCAGCGCAGCTCCGTCTGCCGCCCCTGCGCGAACGGAAGGACGATATCTATTTGCTATTCAGGAAATTCACGACGGATTTCTCGGAAAAATACGGGATGTGCAAGGTTGCGCTGTCCCACGACGCCATCGACCTGATCAACCGGTACCGCTGGCCCGGCAACATCCGGCAGCTGATGAATTTCACCTTTGCGGTGACGGCTCTCGAGTCGCAGAAGATCACCCCGACCTCCGAGCGGATCATTCTGGATGCCAAGACGCTCCTGCCCTATATTCCGCACGAAGAGGGCCCGGTTCTGCCGACGGTTTACGGTGCGGCGGATGCCCCGCAGAGCGGAATGGCTGCGGAGGAGAAGGAAATGATTTACAAGGCGTTGCGGGATCTCAAGGGCGAGATTGACGCCTTGAAGAATTATGTCTATTCGAGCGGCGTCCAGCCGGCCCGTCTGACGGAATGGAAGGACGACCCCGAGGAACAGGAACAGGAGGAGCCGCAGAGCCTCTCGGTCAAAAGGAGCGAAGAGGAGCTGATCCGGCGCGCGCTGGAAAAATTCGGCGGCAACCGCAAACTGGCGGCGGAAGAACTCGGTATGTCGGAGCGGACCCTCTACCGCAAATTGCCGGAGGAATACAAATCCAAACAGAAGAAGAAATGAGAAAATGGCTGCCTCTGCTGCTGATCCCGTTTCTGACGGCCTGCAGCTTCGTAAAATATTCCTTCTCCGGTACCTCCATCCAGGCGGATGTCAAAACCATCACCATTCCTTATGTGGAATACAAGGCTTTGCGCGTCAACCCGTCCCTGTCCAACAACCTGACCGAGGCGCTCAAGGAAAAATTCCGCAAGCTGACCCGGCTGGAGCAGGTGGATATGAACGGCGACCTGGAGCTGGTCTGCGAGGTTACCGGCTATGATGTGAAGGCGACGGCCGTCACGGCCAATGAGGTCGCGGCCCAGAACCGCCTTACCATTACTGTCAAGGTAGAATTTACCAACCGGAAGTATCCCGAGGATGATGTTTCCCAGTCCTTCTCGGGCTATTCGGACTATGATTCCACTCAGTCTCTCGAAGCGGTGGAAGCATCCCTTTGCGATGAAATCGTAGAAAAACTCTGCGAGGATATTTTCAACGCCACCGTAGCGCAATGGTAACCGAGACACGGATATCGCTTTCCTCCCTGCCGATGGAGGAACTGACGGGGGTCATCCATATGTATCCCTGGTACGGAGGCGCCCGGAAGGAACTGTGCCGCAGGATGTCCCGCGCGGGCGGTGAAACCTGGGGGGCGGAGCAGTATGGGGCGGAGGCCCTGCATATCGCCGACCGGCGCAGCGTGGATGCCATCCGGCGCCGAAGCCGGGATGATGACTGGTCGGACCGAGACGTGGAGCGGATTCTCAAATCGTATATTGCCGGCGGAATGGATGTTTCTTCCCGCCCGTCCGTCGAAGCGGCGCGTACCGAAACGGAACCTGCACCGGTGCGCCGGGTTTCAAGGGGGCCCATTCCCGGGGATTATTTCTCGCAGGAGGCTTATGACGAAGTCCGTCAGGACAGCGACAATGCGCTTTCCAAGGCGGTGGCCGCCATTCGTTCCGAGCCGGAAGCGCAGGGGACAAAACCTGTCCGCCTTGCGGGAGATTTGTTCTGCACGGAGACATTGGCCGGAATTTACGCCGAACAGGGCTATTTTGATGAGGCAAAGCAAATTTATTCCCGCCTACTCTTGACATATCCGGAAAAAAATGCTTACTTTGCATCCCTTATCGAAAAAATGGATGTTTTGTTGAATAATTAAAGAAAAAAATAGTATGAACTGGTTATTTACCGTACTCGTTGTCTTGATTATCATCGCCGCCATCTGCCTTGTGATCGCCGTGCTGCTGCAGAACGGCAAAGGCGAAGGCCTGACGACCAACTTCGCCGCCGCCAACCAGACCCTGGGTGTCCGCGGCGCCGCCAATCTCCTCGAGAAAGTGACCTGGGGCCTTGTCGCCTTTATCCTCGTGGCATCCATCGGCTCTACCTTCGCCCTTCGCGGCAACTATGATGGCAAGAGCGGTTCGGCTCTGGATGAGGAAATCGCCGAGCAGGGCGAGGCTGCCGTGGACTTCGGTACCGCCGAGCTCCCGACTGCGGATCCCGCCGTTCCCGCCGAAGGCTCCGCTGAGACTCCTGCCGAAGCTCCTGCCGAGACGAAGTAGTCTGACAAATTGTCAGAACTCCGCTAGCGGAATATAATTTGACGATAGCCGTTTGTTCTCCGGAACAGACGGCTGTTGCCGTTATAGATACCCGGAGGGCGAAAAGGAGTATAAACTATGAATACAAACAACAACCAGAACAGTTTCCTCTCCAGGTTTGCCATCAATCTGAACGACCTGGCCGCGAAGGGCAAGCTCGATCCGGTGATCGGCCGGGACGACGAAATCCGCCGGGTGCTGCAGATCCTGTCGAGAAGGACCAAGAATAATCCGATCCTGGTCGGTGAACCTGGCGTCGGCAAAACGGCTATTTCCGAAGGTATCGCCCGCAAGATCGTGGACGGGGACGTCCCCGAGAACCTCAAGAGCCGGAAGATCTATTCTCTGGATATGGGCTCGCTGATTGCAGGCGCCAAATACCAGGGCGAATTCGAGGAGCGGCTCAAGGGAGTCGTCAAAGAGGTCGTTGACAGCGACGGCGAGATCATCCTTTTCATCGATGAAATTCACACGCTGGTCGGCGCAGGCCGGACCTCGGGCGCGATGGATGCTTCCAACATCCTCAAACCGGCCCTGGCCCGCGGCGAACTCAGGACCATCGGCTCCACGACCCTGGACGAGTACCAGAAATACTTCGAGACCGACAAGGCTCTGGAGCGGCGGTTCCAGATCGTAACGGTGGACGAACCCTCCCCGGCGGAGTCCATCTCGATCCTCCGGGGCTTGAAGGAGAAATACGAGAATCACCACAAGGTGCGGATCGAGGATGACGCCCTGATTGCGGCCGTCAACCTTTCTCACCGCTATATCACCTCCCGTTTCCTGCCTGATAAGGCCATCGACCTTGTGGACGAAGCGGCCTCCAAGCTGCGCCTGGAGATGAATTCGGTCCCGGAGCCCATCGCCGAGCTCGACAGCCGGATCAAGCAGCTCGAGATTGAGCGTGAAGCCATTCGCCGCGAAGGCGTCAGCCTCAAGATGGAGAAAATAGAGGATGAACTTAAGCAGTTGCAGGAGAAGCGGTCGGCTTTGATGAAGCGCTGGGACGAGGAGAAGAAGATCGTGACCGGCCTGCAGACGGCCCGCCAGCAGATCGATGATTATAAGATCGCTGCACAGGCGGCCGAGCGGGCGGGGGATTACGGCAAGGTGGCCGAACTCCGTTACGGCAAGATTGCCGCGGCCCAGAAGCAGATCGAGGAACTGACGGCCCGGCAGGCGGAGATCAAGGATCCGATTATGACCGAGGCCGTGACGCCGGAGGATATTGCCGAAGTCGTGGCCAAATGGACCGGCATTCCCGTGAAACGGATGCTGGAGAGTGAGAAGGAGAAACTCCTGAGGATGGAGGAAGAACTCCACAAGCGGGTTGTCGGGCAAGACCAGGCCATCAAGGCCGTCTCCGATGCCGTGCGGCGTTCCCGGGCGGGGCTTTCCAACGAGAAGCGCCCGATCGGCTCGTTCCTCTTTATGGGTACGACCGGCGTCGGTAAGACCGAACTCGCCAAGGCCCTGGCGGAATTCCTCTTCAACGACGAGAATATGATGACCCGGATCGATATGAGCGAATACCAGGAGCGGCACACCGTGAGCCGGCTTGTGGGTGCGCCTCCGGGATATGTGGGCTACGATGAAGGCGGCCAGCTGACCGAGGCCGTGCGGCGCAAACCGTACTCAGTCGTGCTGCTCGACGAGATCGAGAAGGCGCATCCGGATGTGTTCAATGTCCTCCTGCAGGTGCTCGACGACGGCCGTCTGACCGACAACAAGGGCCGGACGGTGGACTTCAAGAATACCATTCTGATTATGACCTCGAATGCGGGCTCCGACATCATCCAGTCCTATATGGACCGTCTTCCCGAGACCGACGGGCTCGACCCCGTGGCCCAGGCCGACGCCATCGCGAAGCGGCGTTCCTTGCTCGAAGAGTGCAAGTCCCGTGTGGTGGATGTCCTCAAGCAGACCGTCCGCCCGGAATTCCTCAACCGGATCGACGAGATCATTATGTTCGACCCGCTCTCCAAGGCGGATGTCCGGGATATCCTGCACATCCAGATGGACGAACTGACCCGCAAACTCGCCGGGAATGGAATTACGATCACCTTCACCAAGGCCTTCGAAGACTATATGGTGGAGAGCGGCTATGATCCCGCCTATGGCGCCCGTCCCGTCAAGCGTGTTATGCAGCGTGAACTCATCAACCTCCTCGCCAAATCCGTCCTCGACGGCACCGTCCGCAAAGACAGCGTCATCGAAGTCGATCAGGCCGGCGGCCAGACGCTGCTGAGGAACAAATGATCAGAGGATACTTGCAACCGGAAGCCCGCTACATCGTTGAGGATTGTAGCGGGCTTCTTCTATAGCGCTTTCAGTTCTCCCTGCGTGAGTCCGGTGCTCTGCAGACTTCGCAGTTCTCTCCTACAGTGTAGATTATTTTCCGTGGAGGCTAAGTGGTTGATTCAGAGTGAATAATGGAATAGTGTCTAGGTCAAATGGCCTAGACACTATTGTGTAATATGCTGATCTGTAATGTGTTGGCCTCCACGGGCACATTTTTTTCGCAGGACTTTGGCGATCTTTCGTAGGGCCCGGCACGGAGAAAGCCGATGGTGAGCTGAGCATTGCCCGGCTACAAAAAAAGGGGGTTTTGTAGCTGGGGTAGGGTTTGAAGGTGCACTCAGGCACAAAAAGGGGCGTTTTTGTGTCCGGGAAGGTTGTCCGGGAAGGTTGTCCGGGAAGGTTGCCCGGGAAGGTTGTTCGGGAAGAAAGAGCCCAGGGAAGGGAAAAGCCTGGGAGAAAGGTGCCCGGGAGAGGCCGCCCGCAGGCCGGGGAAAAACGAAAACAGGGCGCACCGGGAAGGTGCACCCTGTCGGGTAAATCGCTGAAGCAGGATTAGTTCTGCTGCTGGGCGGCTTTGGCTTCGGCCTCGGCGGCGGCGATCATAGCCTCGTTGGCGGAGACATAGACCTCGACGCGGCGGTTCTGGGCCTGGCCTTCCTTGGTGTCGTTGCTGGCAATCGGCATGGAGTAGCCCATTCCGTCATAGGTCAGACGGTCGGCGGCGATTCCGCACTGCTTGAGATAGCTGACGACATTGCCGGCCCTGTTCTTGGAGATTTTCAGATTCACGGCCTCGGAACCGATGTTGTCGGTGTGGCCGAGAACGGTGATGTTGGTCTCGGTGAAGTCGCCTTTCATCTTCTCGGCGAACTCTTTGAGCTCGGCCTTGGCGGTCTCGGAGACGTTGGACTTGTTGAAGTCGAAGAGGATACCGTCCTTGAAGGTCACCTTGATGCCCTTGAAGCCGTTGATGTCAACAACCTCGACATTGGTTCCCTCGAGCTCGGCGAGCTCTTTGGCCTTCTTGTCCATAGCGTGGCCGATGAGGGCACCGCTGCCACCGCCGAGAGCGGCACCTGCGGCGGCTCCGATGGCCGCACCCTTGCCGTCCTTGGAGATGAGAGCACCGATGATGGCACCGATGGTGGCGCCTGCGCCGGTTCCAACGATGGCTCCCTTACCGGTATTGTTCATCGTACCGCAGCTGGGGAGAATCATAATTGCGCACATAAGTGCGATTGCGATTTTTTTCATTTGCTTAAATATTTAAAGTTAAATTTTTCAAAACAGCGGTGTAAAATTACAATTAAATTCCGAATCCGCAAAATTCTAATACGGGAACTGGCCCAGGACCTCGAAATACGGGGCGCCGTCCACCACGAAGGGACGGTAGAGCGTATTCTCGACCCGGTAGAAGGGATCTCCGCCGTAGGTGACAAGGATGTAATCCTCCGGCAGGGAGGCGATGATGGCGCCGGCGGGCGGCACGATGGTCCGGAAATTACGCCCGGAGCCGGTGTAGAACACGCCGTCCTGGTAGTAGTAAGGCGTCGTGGCGCTGGCGTAGCTTTGCACAAGCCCGAGCTGGGAGGCCAGCAGGTAGGCAAGGTTGGCATTGGTGGAGTTGAGCGCCAGGCGGGCGTTCTGGGCCGCGATGATGGCGTTATTCTCGGCGATGATGCGGTTCTGCTCGGCGATGATGGCGTAATTCTGCGTCATAGCGCTGTAGGCGCGGTTGACGGAGTTGTAGTAGCTGAACCGTACGGAGGTCAGGCCTTTCTTGCACCATCCCCAGCGGACGGTGGTGCCGAACGGCGGGCGGGCGACCCGGTAGGTGTTGACCTCGCGGACATACCAGATGCCGTTGTAGCTGTAATATTCCCGTCCCCAATAGGTCTTGGTGACAAATCCGTGCGGCATCGTCGCCAGGGTATAACCATAGTAGTGGGGCTTCTTGGAACTGAAGATGGCGGGGGCGGAATAGGGGATGGGCGGACGGTCCATCGGGGGAATGCGCTGTACGTCGCGTCCGTCGCCCCGGATGTTCATATTGTTGGCGCCGCCGTAGCGGTAGTTGCCGCCGCGGTCGGTATAGGCCTCGTTGCGCTCGGGGCGGCCGGTGTTCTGGGGCTTGGTGGAAACCGTCACATTGGAGTTGGAGCGGACGGCCGTGGAGGTGGCCGTCTGACCGGAGGAACGGTTGGCGCCGGAAGTAGCCGTTGTGGTGCCGCCGGACTGCCGGACAGCGCCGGTAGATGTGGACCGTGCCATCTGGGAGCCGCTCTGCGAAGCGGAGCCCGTCCCGCTCTGACGGACCGTTGTCGTCGCCGTCTGGCCGGAGCCGCGGGAGGTGCTTCCGGACGAAGCGGCGGAAGAGGAACTGCGCACCGTCGAACCGGAGGAAGCCGTCGAACCCGAACTGCGGACCGGCGTGCCGGAGGTAGCCGTGGAGCCGGATGAACGGACCGGTGTGCCGGATGAACTGCGGACCGGCGTGCCGGATGAACTGCGGACCGTCGTGCTGCCGGACGAGGACCGTGCGGTGCTGCCTGAGGTCGTCCTGACCGGGGTCAGTCCCTTGTTGGTTACATTGGAGCCGCTTACCGTCGTCTCCCTGCGGTCCACATTGGCCCGCCCGGACTGGGAGGAGCCCGTCGTGGTCGTCTTGGCGCCCGAGGATGCGGCCCGGAGCGTTGTGGACCGGGAGGTGGTGGCCCGTGAGGCGGAGGAAGAGGATGTGCTCCTTGCCGTATTCTGCGCAGGAAGCGATGCGGCACCTACCAGAATGGTGCAAAGGACCGCGAGGGTGTAGCGTGTCAGATGTTTCATTGTCGTTTCAAAAAAATCCTTTGCAAAATACGGAAAAATTCCGAATTCTTGACAAAAACTTGCCCGAAACCGGATTTTTCCCGTTAAATATGGTTATATTTGTGAATTAGTCACGAGTAGATAACAAAATCAAAAGAATATGAAGCATTTGATAAGAATGGTGATGCTTGCGGGCCTTGTCCTGGCTGCGGCGTCCTGCCATAGGAACAAATTGGTTACGGCGACCTACGAGGAGAATATGATGGTCCCGATGATGGATTCCGCCCAGGATTCGCTGGATATCCAGATTTCGTTGGAATATCCGGTCGGCGGACTGGAGGATTCGGTCAAGGTCAAGGTCGTGGAGAATCTCCTTTTCGCCGCATTCGATGTCAACTATAACCTCTCCAACGTGGATTCCGCGGCCGTGCGTTACCGCAACGACCTCATCGAGGAGTATCAGCAGGAGCAGGAGGAATATGCCAATTTCATCGCGGCCGGCAATACGCAGATGGAGAACACCCTCTTCCGCTGGCGGGACTATGTGACCGGATATTTTACCGGTCAGGAATACAAGGGGCTGTTGACCTATGTCGTGGAACTGCAGCACGACCGCGGCGGAGCGCATCCCAACAACACCGTCAATGCCACCGTGTTCAACAGGCTTACCGGTGATGTCGTCGTCGAAGCCGACTTGTTCAAGGAAGGGTACGAGCAGGCGATTGCAGACCTGCTGAACCAGCACCTCCCCGCCGCGCTGGAGGATGATCCTGACGCCCTTCAGGACGTTTATCCCGATGTGATTTCCTGCAACGGCAATTTCGAGGTCGGGAAGGAAGGGATTACATTCTATTATAATCCCAACGAAATCGCGCCTTCCTTCCTCGGGCTGATCGCCATCCGGATTCCCTGGGGAGAACTCAGCGACTGGATGAAGATATGATACCGGACCGCCCCTGGATCGTAACCCGCGTGGACGGCCGGATTGCTTCCGTGGCCGGTGACTTCCGTCACCTCGCACGGATTGCGGCCCGGCTCGCGTCCCTCGGTTCGGATGCGGCGGAGAAGGTAAGCGTTGAGAAGATCACGACGGAGGAATTGGTCGCCCTGGACGGGTCCGTGACCTGGGACGACCTGCTGCTCCAGGGCAGCGCATTTCAAAAGAAAGTCTGGCGGACGCTCTATGACCTGACGCACGGTCAGCGGGCATTGCTGTACAGCTATTCGGATATTGCCGTCCTGTGCGACAATCCCCTCGGCGTGCGGGCCGTCGCCCACGCCGTGGCCGTCAATCCCGTGGCGTACATTATTCCCTGCCATCTGGTCGTTCCCAAGGAATCGACGGACCGGACCCGGGAAATCCGTTCCCTGGCGGAGGCCAGCACTCTGTTCAAGGGTGATGACCTGTATCTGCTCGATACGATTGATGTAGGGGACTACGCCTACGGGTCCGAACTCAAACGGGAACTGATCAAGCGGCAGATAGGCTAAGAAGCTGTTCAGCTTCTAATATCCGCCTTTGACGCAGGAGACGCTTTGGACGACAAAGCGGCCTTTGTTGCCACCCGACCGGGCCTTCTCCGCGAGGGTGGCGATTTCTCCGTCCCGGCCGCAGTCCATAATGAGGCTGCAAAGGGTTTCGGGCCAGGCCGTGAGCATCGCTACGTCTCCGTCGCTGTCGCCGGCGACAAGGACGGGGCCCTCATTCCCGTAGCGCGGGGCGATGAAGGTCTTGATGTTCTCCACCTTCCCTTGCTTGCAGGGCTGGGGATACCCTTCCAGGCAGGTGGGAATGATGTGGTCTCCCTCGCTCAGGCGGAGTCCGAACACGTGGTCTTCGTCCAGCCCGAAACCGATTTCCGGATCGCAGGCGAGCGTTTCCACGATCAATTCCATAGATGCGGAACAGATATAGGTGTCGATGCCTTTGCTTTGAAGCGCAGCATACAGATTCTTCATATTCTGCGGCACGGCCAGCCCCTTTTCAGCGTAATCCCGCCATTCCCCGTCCGGCGAGACCCACTCTTCTTCCTCCCGCGGGCCTGCTTCGATCCAATGGTGGATGGACTCCCGGATCAGGCTGCGGGCCTCATCCATCGTCATACCGGTCATCAGCGACGGATACCACAGGCAGGCGGACTGATAATCCACCGCATCCGACAGTGCGCGGTTGAAAGCCAGGAACCGGGCCCGGAAATCCAGATATACGTCGGTCTTGTGGATATCCTCCAGGGACATTCCCTTGTCCTGCATTTCTTTCATTTGCCGGAATTCGTCGGCCAGGACGCCGCCCGCGTCCCAGGCGGAACAACCGAAGGCCTCCAGGAAGACGGAAGGATCGGGAATTCCGTCCGTAAAGTGATGCTCCGGAGCGTCCGCGAACCGGAGATTCTCGATCTGGTAGGTCACGAGCGTATGCTCCAGGTCATAGATAATAGAGGTATTGTCGCAGTCAAAGACCGCATAAGGCTGCCGGCTTGCCTCGGGGGCTTTTTTCAAGACGGCGCACAGGGCGCGGTGGACGTCGCGGTCCCAGCCCTCGGAATCCAGGGACGGGGCCTGGCAGGAAAAGAGTGCCAGGGCCAGGGTGAAGACTATCAATTTTTTCATGCTGCAAAATTACACAAGAAAAAAGAAAAAAATCTGCAACTTTGATTACGCAAAATTCATTTTTCGATTGTTTTTATAGGAAGAACGCTTATGACTGATACCAATCCATATTCCGTCATTACGCAAATCAAGGCGGGGGATACAGAAGCCTATCGGATGCTTTTCCGGCTTTATTATCCCTCCGTATTGGCTTTTATCACCGGTTTCGTCAAGGACAAAACCGTAGGGGAAGACTTGGCGCAGGATGTATTTATGAAAGTCTGGATTTACCGCCATTCCCTGGATGAGACCAAATCCATCCGCAATTATCTCTTTTTGGTTTCCCGCCGGCATATCTGCAATTGGTATAAGAAAGAAGTGGCGCTGCAGCAGATGGTGTCGGATGTGTCGGACGAAGAACTGGAGAAAATGGCGGCGATGAGCGGAGAGAACGAAGCGGAAGAATTGCGGCAGATCGCCAACAAAGTCATCGCGGAAATGCCGGAGAAGAGGCGCCTTGTGTTCATCCTATCCAGGGGAGAGGGCCTGAAGCCGGATGAAATTGCCGCCCGCCTGGGGATATCACCCCGTACGGTCGGCAAGCATATTGAGCTTGCGCTCAGGACATTACGTTACGAATTAAAACAAAAGAAGAGGGTATGACAGACAAAGGAATCACCTCCAAATTGCTTGAGGCGTATTTCAAGGGTACCTGCTCTGATGAAGACAAGTATCGGGTCGAGTTGTGGATGGCTACGAGGGAACAGGGGGACGAGAGTCTGGATCTGTTCCACGTCGTGTCGGACAAGATTGACATCCGGGACGATTCTTTGGCTGAACAGGCGTACGAGAGATGCGTCAAGATATTGAACCTTCCTGAAAAGCGGAATACATCCCGGAAGAATTTCATCGGATGGTTTGCGGGCCTGAGCGCCATTGCGGCGGTTCTTGCCGTGATGGCATTTCTGCATTTCTCCCAGGTGAAGGAAAATGCCTCCACGGAGATTCCTTTCGAGGAGGTTTATGCCGAGCGGGGTACATCCGAAGCGGTGCAGCTGCCGGACGGCTCCACCATCCTGCTCAAGGCCGGAAGCCGCCTGATCTACCCGCGTCAGTTCCGGGGCGCCACCCGCGAAGTCTTTCTCAGCGGAGAGTGCTATGCCTCCATTGCCAAGAATCCCGATATGCCCTTTATCCTGTCCACCGGCTCGATGAATATCCGGGTGACGGGAACGGAATTCAATGTCAAGTCTTTCCCGGAGGATTCCGAATCGGAGGTAGCCCTGATCAAGGGAAGCGTTATGGTGGACAGCAAGCCGCTGGGAGACAATCCGTCCCAATCCATTGCCATCACGCCCGGCAAGGTCGTCAAGGTGGATCGCAAGAGCGGGGAGACCCGGATCAACGGCTTCGATACCAATAATTATACGGATGCCGGCAAGAAGGAGGATGTGTTTATTTTTCTGGATCAGCGTTTCTGCGATATCGCCAGCGAACTCAGCCGCCGTATGAATGTCGATATTCTGCTGCTGGATGAAGAGCTGGGGGCGCGTCGTTTCTACGCTTCGTTCATCAACGGGGAGAGCCTGGAGGATATGCTGAATTCGTTCAACGCGGACAAGAGTATGCTGATCGACCGGGAAGGGAAGACGATTAAAATCAGCGGGAGAAAGATATGATCAAAAGACTGTTTCTATCAGCACTTCTGTTGCTGTCGCTTTCCGTGACCGTGGCGGCCGCCCAGCCGGTCACCATTCAGGGAGAGAACATCAAGGTCCGCGAGGCTATGCAGATGATCCAGCGGAATTACGGCTATTCTTTCTCCGTAGCCTCCGATATGGTGAACCTGGAGAAAACGATTACCCTGAATAAGAAAGACGCTCCGCTGGACGAAGTCCTGGAAGCGGTTTTTGCGGGCCAGAACGTCACTTTCAAGATTATGGACAAGCTGATTGTCGTTTCCCGGAAGGTGGAACACAAGCAGGCGGAATCCCAAAGCGGGAAGGCCTCGGACCTTCCGCCGGAAAAAGTGACGCCGACCAAGCCGGAAAGCAAACCGGAAAGCACGCAGCAGGCTCCTCCCAAGAAGCCCCAGACGGTCGTGATGGTGAAGCAGAACCAGGTGAGTGGCGTGGTGAAGGACGACCGGGGCGAGCCGCTGGCCGGAGCCGGCGTCAGCAGCAAGGACGGGAAGCGCGGGGTCGTGACCGACCAGGACGGGCGTTTCACGATGACGATTCTGCCGGCAGACAAAACGCTCTCTTTCAGCTTTATCGGCTATGAGACGAAAGAGGTTCCCGTCACCGGTGGTACCACCATCGAGGTCGTTTTGAATCCCGACAAGGCCCTGGACGAGGCGGTCGTCATCGGCTACGGTTCCGTGCGGAAAGCCGACCTGACGGGAAGTGTGACCAATGTCAATATGAGCGATATCCGGGATATGCCGGTCACGACGGTCGATGCCGCCCTGCAAGGGCGCATCGCGGGAGCCGACATTATGACGACTTCCGGCGAACCCGGCGCGACGACTTCGATCCGCATCCGCGGAACGCGTTCCATTACGGCTTCCAACGAGCCGCTGATCGTGGTGGACGGCGTGATGGATGCCGTCCACGACCTGAACGATGTGAATCCGGACGACATCGAGTCCATTACGGTCCTCAAGGATGCGTCCTCGACGGCCATCTATGGTTCCCGCGGTTCCAACGGCGTCATTCTGATTACGACGAAGGCGACGACGGCGTCCAACCCGAATACCAAGCCGGCCATTCACCTGCGGAGTGAAATCGGATTCTCCCAGCTGCCCCGGAAACTGGATGTGATGGATGCGACGGAATTCTCGATTTTCCGGAATATGTATCAGGTCAATTCTTCCTCCACCTACGATTATTCCACGCCGGTATCCTCCCTCCAGACGCCGGATCCGGCAGCGCTGGGGAAGGGAACGGACTGGGTGGACCTGATTACCCGGACGGCGATGTACCAGAGCTATACCCTGTCTATGGACGGACGCGTGGGGACGGCCAACTACTACGCTTCCATCAATTATACGGATGACCAGGGCATCGTCCGGAATTCCGGTGACAGAAAGGTCATCGCGTCGGTCTCGTTCAAGAACCAGTTCACCAAGTGGCTGAAAGTCGGATACCGCCTGGCCTTTAACTGGCGCTCCACGGACGCCCTTCTGGCGGCCATCGGCGGAACGGCCTGGTGGAATGCCGCCGTCTATCTGTCTCCGCTGATTGACCCGAAGGACAACTTCAACCCGCTGTATGAGCTCGGTCAGCCGATCAATACGCCGACGGCGATGGTGGATATGAATACGAACAATGCGGTCCGCATCTCCTACCGGAACAGCCTGACGGCGGACATTACCTTCAATCCGCACTTGAAGTGGAACAATTCCGTGTCGCACTATTCCTACCAGCGCCACTCCTATCAGTTCTATCCGTCCGACCTGCCGGTGAAAGTGGAAGGACAGGGTGCGGACGCCTACCGTTCGGAAGGCTCGCAGATATCCCTCTATTACGAATCTATGCTGCATTACGACAACGACTGGCGGGGCGTCCATCACCTCGACCTGACGGGAGGCTATATTTACAATATGTACAAGACCAACGAACTGGGTCTGTACGGTTATGGCTACCTGGTCGATGCCAACAAATGGAACAATATGGGAGCCATTCAGGACAAGGCGAACCTGAATCCTTCCTCATCCTTCGTCCAGAAGACGAAGATGTCCTTTATCGCCCGTGCCAATTACAATTACAAGCAGCGCTATTACCTGACGTTCAGCGGCCGTTTCGACGGCGCTTCGAATTTCGCCGCGAATAAAAAATGGGGTTTCTTCCCGTCTGCGGCCATCAAATGGAACATCGCCCGGGAGAAATTCCTCCGCCGGGCCCACGACATCGACGAACTCTCCATCAAGATGAGCGTCGGACAGACCGGAAATGACGCCCTGGGCAATTATGCTTCCCTTGCGGCTATGACCTCCACGGTGAACGGCTATCTCTTCGAGGGATCCACGCCCGTGGCGTTCTACCCTTCCCGGCTGGATTCTCCGGACCTGACCTGGGAGAAGACCACCCAGTACAACCTGGCGCTGACGGGGTCTTTCTTCAACAACCGGCTTTCCTTCACGGCGGAAGCCTATTATTCCAGGACCCGGGATCTGCTGCTGTCCGTCCGCGTCCCGATCCAGACGGGATTCAATTCCCGGTATGCCAACCTGGGCGAGACCACGAACCGCGGCCTGGAACTCTCCGTGGACTCCCGGAACATCGTCAAGCGGAAATTCTCCTGGACCACCCGGTTCACCATTTCCCACAATGAGCAGCGGGTCAACGATATCGGCCACGCCGATTTCGTGAGCGTGTACAATTCTCCCGGCAACAACCCGTATATGATGTACGGCTATGTCAAGGGGTATCCGCTCAACTCCCTCTGGGGCTTCCAGTATGCCGGCGTATGGCACAACCAGGACGAGATCGACCGGAACCGGCGCACCCATACCTATGCCGGGCAGACGGCGGTGGTGGAGCCCGGTCTCCCGAAGTATGTGGATACCAACCACGACGGTGTGCTGAACCGCGAAGACCTTTGCTATCTGGGCAACGCGGATCCGTATATCTACGGCGGCTTGCAGAACAATTTCACCTTCGGCCGGTGGAAACTGGGCATCTACCTGACCTACTCGCTGGGCGGCAAGATCTACAACTATATGGAGCTCAAGATGGCCGGTTCCCGCTACACGAACCAGTTCCGCTATATGCTGGATGCGTGGACGCCGAACAATGCGGATTCCGACCTTCCCCGGGCGGGCTATTCCTACGACAATCTGCTTCCTTCCTCCTTTATGGTCCACGATGCCAGCTATCTGAGGATCCAGAATGTCAGCCTGGGATACAATGTCCCGATCAAGAAGAAGTTCCTGCGGGAAATTTCCTTCACCCTGTCCGGGAATAACCTCTATCTGTGGAAGAATTACAACGGCTTCGATCCCGACGTGTCCACGGAGAGCGGCGGATCGACCATCCGACGGATGGACCTCGGCGCCTATCCCAAGCCGAGAAAGGTTGTGTTGACAATTATGATTAAATACTAGGGCTATGAGGAAGAATTTCATCCATCTGGCCGCGGGGCTTGTCTGTATGTTTCTGGGGGCGTCCTGCTCCCTGAAAGAGACGCGCGAATCCTTCGTCTCGCCGAAGGACTTCTATCAGAACGAGGCGCAGATTGTCGCCGGCCTCAATTCCTGCTATATCCCGCTCAAGAGTATCTATTCTTTTGAATTCGCCATCTGCACCGAGGGCGTGACGGACCTCTGGTCCATCGCTTCCGGCCAGCAGGACGCCCAGCTGGATATTACGCCGGCGAATCCCCGGTTCGGCAACACGGTCTGGAACCAGTGCTATATCGGAATCCGGAACGCGCAGGCCTGTATCGCGGGCATCGAGGCTTCTCCCATCGCGGAGTCGCTCAAGCCGAGGTATCTCGCCGAGGCGAAGGCAATGCGGGCGTTCTATTACTATCTGCTGACCTCTTTCTTCGGTGATGTGCCTTATTATACCGAGAATGTGGACCGGCTGGAGGTGCTGGACAAGGTGGGGCACCTGCCGCGGATGTCCGCGGTGGAGACCCGCGCCGACCTGATCAGGGATCTGAAAGAATATGTCGGCTACCTGCCGGCGGGACGCGCCTACGATGTCGCGCACCAGCGGGCGGGATCGGCCTTTGCCTACACCGTGCTGGCAAAGCTGGCTATGTGGAACAAGGACTGGGAGAGTGCCAAGGAGGCCCTTTTGAAGATCCAGGAGTTCTACGGCGCCCTGTCCCAGTACCCGCTTTCCGATATTCCGTTCCGGATGAAGAACACGCCGGAGTCCATCTTCGAAATCCAGCATACCTGGTCCGCGGGCGGCCGGAAGATCTATTCCAGCTTCGCCTGCATCACGATGCCTTACAACCGGAAGGAAGATACCGATATCTACGACGGCGTTTCGGTGCCGGAGCTGGGCGACCAGGCCATTCCCTATGTCCCCCTGCGCCCCAATTACTATATGTGTCAGGGGTTGATGCCCAAGGGCTCTTCCGACAAGCGCAAGGATATGACCTTCGTCTATGAGTGGAACGGAAAGCCGTTCAACAGTACGTCCGCCAAGCCGTTCCCGGGTCCGAAATTCTGGTGCTACGGAATGATGAAGACGTATGACGACAACAATTACAAGGTTTTCCGTTATGCGGACTGTCTGCTGATGCTGGCGG
>OCVV011307112.1_pt1 | contig 18731 bp, 14 predicted proteins | sample 1539721 | NCBI WGS metagenome assembly OCVV01 (sample SAMN02144230, study PRJEB22623) | gut metagenome | biome: sheep rumen | host: Ovis aries | place: New Zealand | reverse complement strand
GTCCGCGGATGAGCAGGAATAGCAGTTCCTGCAGTCCCGACAGCAATCGGAGCACCGTTGCCTTGTTGTCAGACTCAGGCATCCGCGACAGCCCGAAGCCACCGGCAAAGGCCAAGATAAGCAGCGACAGCACATTGCCTTCGAGGAAAGGGCGCACGATATTGTTGGGTACCAGTCCGATGATGTGACTGCGATACGACAGCTGGGGTGCATCGGCCACCGCCTCCTGTCCCACATGGACAGCATCGGCCGGCAAGTTGCCAGGGGCTATCACGACATAGAGCACCAGCCCCACAACAGCCGCCACGGTGGTTGTCAGCAGGGTATAGCTGATGGTATGCCGGAAGATGCGCCCCGTGCCTTGTCCCTTGCCCATTGTCGCCAGCGTAGTGGTTACCGCCAGTACGATGGTGGGCACTGCCAGCAACTGGAACAGCCGGGTATAGACGACAGCCACAAAATCCGTCAACTGGTTCAGCCAGTCAGTCTGTAATAATCCAAGGATGGCGCCCACGATAAGGGCGCCAATCCAAATCAGCGTTTGTTTCATTCTGCTTATTATAACGTCAAAGCGTCCTTACTTATTGTGTGTCTGACGCCAGGTGTGGATATAGTCCACTATCTTGCGCAGTTTCTCCTGGTCTACATCGTTGGGCACAGAGTCGTCGGCACCGAAGATGAAGTCCTGGGGAGCGTCTTTCAGTATCTCATCCACCTCGGCCTTCAGTTCCTCCAACGTACCCTCACGAAGTGCCTTGCTGCGATTGTTGAGTCCGCCCAGCACCGGACGGTTAAAGAGCCGGCTGATATCCTTGAGCGACAATCCTGCGCCCTGCCAGTTGTGCAACGGTGGATTGACAACACTGCCCGGATAGTCCTGATAGTCCTTGAAGGTGTCTGCCGTGAAGTGACCTCCGCTCTCGCAGATGTGCAAGATGTTGTAAGGGGCAATCCGAGCCGCCAGGTCACTCAGCTGTTTGTCATAGGGTTTGATGACATCGACAAACACGCCTCCGCCAAACTCCTCCACGTCGTCACCCTGGCTTGAGATGTAGAATCCGTCAGCACCGGCCTTGCGAGCCTCGCGAATATAATACAGCAGACTGCTGGTGACTGCCTCCAGTGCGGGTTTGATAGCCTTGGGGTCCTGCTTGATGAGTTCTACGACGCGACGGCGCCCCTCACGATCGCTTGACAACTGTGCACCTGCAGTCTGTATGAGCACGCGCAGCGGAGAGAACACGGTAGGGATGATAAGCGCCTCCTGTCCCAGTTCACGCTTCAGTCCGCGGATGACATTCAGCTGCTCCTCCCAGGTCTCAGGCTCAAAGGGCTTGACGTTCTTCCAGTCCTTGGTACTCTTCACTGGCTGTATTGTAGGAAAATACTCGTACTTGACGTTGACAAAGTCGACATGTGTGGTACGGAACCAGTCTATGTGCGACTGAACAGCCTTCTGCCCCTCCTTGTCCTTGAAGTGGATATTAAAGAACACGGGGATGTAATCGTTCTCTCTTTGAGAGTGTGGCGTTGCAATCTGCCGGCTTTGGTCTAACACTTGCCACAACAGTTCACGCTTGTTGTAGTCGTTCTCTCTTTGAGAGTGTGGCGTTGCAATGGCGGTTTGTGCAACACTCTTGACGGTGATGGCGGTGGCAGCGGCTACTATCAGTGCGCTGCGCAGGATGTTTCTTACTTGCTTTTTCATTGTCGTACTGTTTTTAATTGATTTACCTTATCTATTTTATTTCATTCCCAACCTTTGGCTGTGTAGGGGTCGCCTGAAGTCTCGCCGGCATAGCCCCAGTTCTGCTTCAGATTGGGATTGAGCACAATCTGATCCTCAGGGACAGGCAGATAGTAGTTGCGGGGGGAAATATTCTTGTATTTCAGGTCGTCAGCATCAACCTTCTCCTTGATAGTCTTCACCAGGATGTGCCAGCGCTTCAGGTCGAACCAGCGTGAACCCTCGGTGATGAACTCCTTGAACCGTTCGGCCTGCACAGCAGCACGGAACTGCTCTTTGCTCAGTCCCGACAGGTTGAGCGTAGTACCGTCGGTCGGCTGCTTCTGCGTGTTCTCATACGGGCTCCAGTAGGCACGACGTCGCACCTGGTTGATGGCGTCATAGGCAGCGGCAGTTGGACCGTTAAGTTCGTTTTCAGCCTCAGCCTTGACGAGCAGCACGTCCGCATAGCGCAACACGCTGGAACTGGTGTTCTGTCCTGAGATGTAGGGGGCACTCTCGTTGGCCATGTAGAGTGTGTCAATATACTTCCTGAAACGCAGGCGCTCGAAGTCGAAATACTTGCCGTCAGCCGGATTGAAGAGACGCAGGGTGACTGAGGCATCGCGACGCTGGTCGTTGGGGTCGAAATCGTTGTATATGTCATTGTTCAGGGCGGCAATTACTGGCAGGCTGGCATTGGTGAAGCCTGTTGAGAAGACACAGTGGCCGGTGATGTTACGATTGACGCTGAACTTATGCTCAACGGTGAAGATGAGTTCCGGGCCCTCCTTTTTGTCCAGCGACCAGTTGTCAATGAACTTGCTGATCAGTTGGTATTTGCCTGCACTGATGACACGGTCTGCAGCAGCAACGGCCTTCTGGAGCAGTTCGCTCTGGTGTTCCTTCGCATAATCGGTATCCGCCTGTGCCCACGTCAGATAGACTTTGGCCAACAGGGCCGAAGCGGCACCAGCGGAAGCCTGACTGGTGAACGGTGCAAAGTCGGGAGTAATCTGCTCGGCATCTGTCAGGTCCGTAACAATCTGCTCGTAGACCAAGTCCTGCGATGTGCGAGGCTCGCCTTCACCCTCGCCGTCGTGCAGCACCAGAGGCACATCGCCAAAATAGCGCACAAGGTCGAAGTAGTAGAGTGCACGCAGGAACTTGGCGGCATTCGTGTAGTTACTCCGTGTGGTCTCGTCCAAGGGCACACCTGCCACTTTGTCTATCAGGATGTTGGCACGGTTGATGGCCAGATAGCGGTAGTTCCATGCTGTCTTGACGAAGCCATTGGTCGGTGTGATGGAAAAATTGCCTATCTCTGTGATGTCAGCACTGTTGGCTGTTCCGCGACGGGCGTACTCACTCTGCAGGTCGTTGAAATAGATGACCTCATTGTTCCAGGGGGCATTCATGCCTCCGGTGGTCAGTTGCTGATAGATGCCATTGAGGGCAACCTTTATGTCTGACTCGTTCTGATAGAAGTTTTCTTTGTCTATCGAACTGATAGAAGTCTGGTCAAGGTCAGCGCAGCTGCTGAGCAGCAAACCTGCACCTAAGATGTATGTTGTAATGTTCGTTTTCATAATCTGTCGTTATGTCGTTATACCATTATGTCGTTATTACGTGATATCACTTTAATCTACAGCGTCACACTGAGTCCGAAGAGCACGCTCTTGGCCGTAGGATAGGTTGCCATATCGATGCCCTGATAGATGGCACTTTGCTCGTTGGCACCATTGCGACCGCCCTCAGGATCGTAGCCAGAGTAGCCCGTGATGGTCAGGAAATTCTGCAGTGCCACATACAGGCGCAGACGAGCGTCCTTGGTGATTTGTGGAACAGGCAGGGTGTAGCCCAGCTGGATGTTCTTCAGCCGCAGATAACTGGCATCCTCCACATAGCGGCTGTCGGAAACGACTGTCAGGTCGTCGCTGGCTTTCTGAACCGTGTTCGACGGGTTGGCGGGTGTCCAGCGGTTGGCGACATCAGCCAGACAGTTGTAGTATGTTGAACCTTTGGTCAGGCGGGTAGCCAGTCCGTTGTATAGTTTATTGCCGTACGAGCCTACCAGGCTGACGAACAAGTCCCACTGCTTGTAGCGTAGCGACGTATTCAAGCCATAGGTGAACTTGGGCTGCGAATTGCCTAACACCGTCTGGTCCTCGGTGTTCACCACACCGTCGCCGTTGACATCTTCAAAATAGGGATTTCCAGGCTCCAGTTTGTTAATGGTCTGGGGAGTCAGCTGGGCTGCCTGCTCCTCGCTCTGAACGATACCAGCGAATTTGTATCCGTAGAAGGTACCCAAGGGCTCGCCCACCTTGACGATGAGCGGCGAGATGTAGCCGATAGTGGCACCGCCGATGCTTGGAATGATGGACGTGGCACCGCCCAGACTGGTTATCTCGTTCTTATTGTGAGCTATATTGCCATTGACGTTCCACGACCAGTCTTTGCTGTCCAAAAGCACACCACCGATTTCCAGTTCCACGCCTTTATTGGTGACTGAGCCTACATTGCGCAGCGCCGTAGAATAGCCTGTGACACCCTCGACGGGAACCTGCAGCAACAGGTCGCTGGTTTTCTTGTAATAGGTGTCGAAGGTCACCGTCAGGCGGTTATGCAGGAAACCGGCACTGATACCTATATTATAAGAAGCGGTCTTCTCCCACTTCAGGTCAGGATTGGCCATGTTGGTGATATTGTATGCCACTGTCTCTTCACCATTGTAGATAAACGGAGTGGTGTTAGGCGACACATTGGCACCAAACTGGTAGTCGCCGATTTCCTGGTTACCCACCACACCTACCGAGGCACGCAGCTGGACGAAGTCAACATCCTTGCCCAGATGCAGCCAGCGTTCACGGTCAATGTTCCACGACAGACCCAGTGAGGGAAACCAGCCCCATTTATGATTCTGGGCAAAACGGCTCGAACCATCGGCACGCAGGGTCAGCGAGGCATTATAACGCGAGTCGAATGAGTAGTTGACACGACCCAATACCGACTGGAGCGTAGAGATATAGGCTGCACTCGTCGAGCGATACAGATCGCTGCCGGCAGACAGGTTGTTGTAGCCTGTGACATCATTGGCAAAGTTGCGAACGGTAGTGGCAAAACCCTCCCTGTCTGTACGCTGCGCTGTGTAACCACCCAGCACGTTGACATGATGGCGCTTGAACGTGTTGTCGTAGGTGGCAGTAAACTCGGCCTGCCACACGTTGGTCTTATTGCCGCCCACAGAGGCCACACCATTGTACTCCAATCCCGTTGTGGTGTACGATGGCGAATAGTTGTTCTCCTTGGTGTTCGACAGGTCTACACCCACATTAGCCTTCAACTTCAGGTGGTTGACGACCTCCCACTCGGCAAAGGCATTGGCAATGACACGCGAATTGGTCGTATTCGTCTGAATGTTATTCAAGTCGCTGATAGGGTTGCCCACTACGACCTCACCGTCACGTACAAACACATCCTGACTGATGGGGGTCTTCGAGTAATTATAGGACCCGTCGCTATTGTAGATAGACTGTGTGGGAGGTGTGATGAGGGCCGACATCCAGCTGTTGGCAGCCCACTTGGCAGTCTGGCCGGTGTTGCCGTGATCGACATTGCGCAGTCCTGCCAGACTGTTGTAGGCACCTGAGGCGTTAAGCCCCACCAGCAGGTTATTCAGGATGCGGCGCTCGTAGTTGATGCGACCGGTATAGCGTTTCAGGTCTGTACCTATGATAATACCCTGCTGACCCTTGTAGCCGCCGCTGATGGCATAGCGCGAAATCTCGTCGCCACCCGTGAAACTGATTTGATGCTCGTTGGTGAAGGCCGTCCGCAGTGCAGCATCCTGCCAGTCGTAATTGGCGGTAGGAGCAGGCAGTGGGTTGGCAGGGTTCAGTTCGTTATACAACGCTGTAAACTGCTGCGCATTCAGGAAGTCCAGTTTCTTGGCTGCCGAACTCCACGAGAAGGTGCCCGTATAGTTGATGGTGTTGCGCCCGTGCGAGCCCTTCTTGGTAGTAATGATGATGACACCGTTGGCACCACGCGTACCATAGATGGCGGTGGCCGAAACGTCCTTCAGCACTTCTATCGACTCAATGTCTGCAGGATTCAGGAAGGCCAGCGGGTCTAGTTGGGCGTCGCTGCCAGAAGCGCCTGTCTGCGTCGAAGCAGCATCGTTGTAGACAATCTGCCCGTCAATGACATACAGCGGTTCGTTGCCTCCCGTGATGCTGTTGCCGCCACGGATACGGATATTGCTCAGGGCCCCTGGCTGTCCGCTGGTGGTGATTACGTTCAGACCAGCCACAGCCCCCTGCAGGGCACTCTCGACAGAGGTATTCTGTTGGCGCAGCACCTCGCTGTTAACACTTGCGATGGCGCTGGTCAGCTCCAGACGCTTCTGCTCACCATAGCCCACTACCACCACTTCGTTCAGACGGCTGGCATTGTCGATGAGCTGTATGTCTACAGGTTCAGAAGCATCGTAGACGTCTACCTCTTGAGGGCGGTAGCCAATGAACTGGACAGACAGAGTCAACGGCAGCTCGACGTTCGTCACCAGACGGAAGTTTCCATCCACATCTGTGACAGCACCCAGTTCCTTGCTTGACTTAGGCACCAGCGAGGCACCTATCAGCGGTTCTCCTGTACGGGCATCAACGATGCGGCCCGTTATCGTGGTCTGTGCCAATGCTGACAGGGCAGACGACAGCACGACCAAAAATGTAAATAATCTCTTTTTCATAAACACAGTTCTCCCTAAAGGGTACGGGTCTATCGTTGTTGACCCGTCCCTTCATCTAAACTAAAACAAACTACTAATTGATTATGGCTAAAGTCTCGTGTTAATACTATTTTTGTGCCAGGTCTTTCTGACTCACGCGGTGCTGCTGGGCGGTCAGTTCCTTTTGTGACAGCGTCAGCAGACCATACTGGTGGACATACTGTGTACCGTTCTGCAGCACCCACAGCACAAAACTGGTCAGAACGGGGTTTGCATGATTGTACTCGAATCCGATGTTGCCGACGGGGATCTCATCATAGTGCTCGCTCTCCAGCAACTGCAGGATATCGTCCAGCCGACCCTCACTGAGCACCTGTCGTCCCTGCTTGTCGACATCCAGGGGCAACAGGGCCAGCGTCTGGCGCAACTGACGACTCTGCAGGTCGAAAATGTTCGGCAGCGAGTTCACCGTCACGCTCAGCGGGTCACGGCTAATGGCAAGGTTTAGGAATGAATCGTCACCTGAAATCTTCTTACCTTTGTAATTGACTGTTTCCTGATGGAAGTTCTTGGCATACAGGCGCGAGGCCGACAGCAGGCTGTTGCCTGTCACGATGTGCAGACGCTGCTCCAGTTTACCCTCCTTACGTTCGTCGTCCAGTTCATCCTTGACAAAGAACAGCAGCTTCAACTTCTTTGCGTTCAGAGCGTGTCCGCCCACCAGCTGGTCAGCCTCCGAGCCACGCGTGGTGACAGGCAGCACGGCATAACGCGCCACCAGCACGGCATCGTCATCGGCAGTAAGAACAAGATCGTTTTCTGTGTTTTGCGATTTCCCTGTGACAAATTGGAAATCAACTTTGGTGTTGGTCTTCTGATACTCCGTAACCCACTTCTCAACCAACGGACGTGCGAAGTTCGGCACGCGTAGGGTTACCTTCTCTGACTGTTCTCCCTTCGGGAGTGTGGCATTGCAATGTGCACTGGCTATCAGACTAAGCTGCAGCCCTAAGATCAATGCTATGGTAAAAATGTTCTTTTTCATACGTTTGTCGTTCTTTATATTTACTAATAATGTGTACGCTACCCTCCTTATCATTTCTCATCATCTGCATACTGCTATAACAACAGCATCGCATTCGGTTCATGTTCATCGTTTTCATAACTCTCATTTTTACTTTAACTTATAATTATTAATGTTTCTGGGTGCAAAGGTACGGCGAAATCCCCACCCTGACAATACCCCCTGCACGGCATTTCATGTACCATAGGTTTGGTATATCGTCCTTTCTACTTTAATTATATATAGAATTCCGACGCGTCGAGCAATCCTGCACGCAACGCATACTTGACTACCTCATGGGCCGTGTTCACACCCAGCTTGCGGAAGATGTTCTTGCGGTGGGTGGTAACGGTATGCACGCTCAAATATCGTTCCGCAGCAATCTCCTTAGTCGTCTTGCCTTGGGCAATGGCACGCACTATCTCGCGTTCTGTCGCTGTTAGGATGTCCGTAGCATCCTCCTCTTGTTGCTGGGTGATGATGACCTCCAGGACACGCTGGCTGATATAGCGGTCGTGGTGACCCGCCGACTGCAGCGCTTCACGGACCTCTGCCAGGGAGGCATCCTTGAAGACGATGCTGAACTGCGACGACGAGTAGACCACTCGGCGCAGAAATACAGGAGAAAGGTCGTCGCTGACCAATAACCAGTGGGACAGCGGGAAACGCTCGCTCACAATGAGCAGTTGGTCTATGTCGGCAAAGTCGAACAGAGAATAGTCGAGCACCACAATGGCACTCTCGTGTTCCTTCAACAGTTGCATAAGTCCGGCCTTGTCGGAAGCTTGGTAGATGACATTTTTTCTCTGAGAGGGCGGCGTCACACCATCCTCACATTGAAGAATACGCTCAAAAGCATAGCGCGTCAGTGCCTGATTGTCGGCTAAAATATAATTTCCCATCACTCTTCACTTTAAATCGTTTTCAGCTGCAAAGGTACGGAGTTTAGAACAAACATCCAAAAACAACCAGATATTTGGAAAACACCACTAATAAGCAACCTTATCTCGCAAGTTTATTCTTTTTCACACTCCCTTTCAGCCCATTTTTAGAATATCTTTCTAAACGAAAACTTTGGTCGGCTCACTTTTTTGTCGTACCTTCGCAGGCGATATGAAAACAGGACAGGCTATTTTCGGACGGGCAGCACTGCTGCTGGGCAACGAGGCAATGGAACGGCTGGCACGGAAACGGGTCATCATCTTCGGCATAGGGGGCGTAGGCTCGTGGTGCGCGGAATGTCTGGTACGGACAGGCATCGGACAACTGACCATCGTGGACTTCGACTGCGTGGACGTGACCAACGTCAACCGCCAGCTGATGGCGACCTCGGAGACAGTGGGACAGGTGAAGGTGGAGGCACTGCGCCAGCGACTGCTGACCATCAACCCCGAGGCAGAGATTACAGCCCTGCAGAAGACGTTCACGGAGGAGACGGCCAGGGAGTTCGGGCTGGACACGTATGACTATATCATCGATGCCATAGACTCGCTGAAGGACAAGGCTCGGCTAATAGAGTTGGCGTGTCAGACGAAGGCGCGGCTCTACTCGTCGATGGGGGCGGCGCTGAAGCTGGATCCTACGCGCATTCAGGTGGCCGAGTTCTGGAAGGTAAAGGGGGACCCGCTGGCACGGGCACTGAGAAACCGGTTCAAGAAGGAGCAACGTATGCCGAAACGGAAGTTCAAATGTGTCTTCAGCGACGAACTGGTAAGGCCGCAAGGCGGCGAGGGCAAGGGTTCGCTGATGCACATCACAGCCTCATTCGGGCTGACGCTGGCGGGCCTGGTGATTCAGGATGCCGTCAATAGGGTTGACAGTCCTTTAACCTAATGATACAAAGCGACCAAGGTCAATAAGAGAGTTGAGAGAAAAAATCCACAATTCTTTTGGTTTTTCGCTCGCTTATTCGTACCTTTGCAGTCTGATAAGAGTATCACAGCATAAGAAAAAGACTATGATTAATAGAGAATTGATTAGAACAAAGGTAGTGCAACTGACCTATGCCTACTATCAGAACGGCAGTAAAAACATAGATACGGCGGAGAAGGAATTGCTCTTCAGTCTGTCGAAAGCATACGACTTGTATAACTATATGCTGGCACTCATCGTGGCAATCACACGTGAGTCGCGCCGCCATCTGGAAGTAGCGGAGTCGAGGGCCAAGCGTGAGGGGACTCCCATGCCGTCGCGCAAGTTTGCCGACAACCGCTTTGCACTACAGCTGGAGGAGAACAAAACACTCCTGGACTTCATGGAGACCCAGAAGATATCGTGGAACGACGAGCCGGAGTTCATCAAGAAGATATATACCCAGATTACAGCGTGCGACATCTATAAGGAGTACATGGACGCAGAAGAGGATGACTACCAGGCAGACCGCGAACTGTGGCGGAGGCTGTATCGTACCCTCATAGAGCAGAATGAGTCGCTGGACGCACTGCTGGAGGAGAAGAGCCTCTACTGGAACGACGACAAGGAGGTAGTGGACACCTTCGTGGTGAAGACCATCAAGCGCTTCGAGGAGAAGAACGGTGCCTCGCAGGCACTGTTGCCCGAGTACGACTCGGAGGAGGACAAGGACTATGCCCGCAAGTTGTTCCGCGCTACCATCATGAATGCCGACGAGTATCAGCACTACATGAGCGAGGCGTCACAGAACTGGGATTTCTCACGACTGGCCTACATGGACATCGTCATCATGCAGATAGCCATCGCCGAGATACTGACGTTCCCAAGCATCCCCGTCAGCGTAACCATCAACGAGTTTGTGGAGCTCGCCAAGATATACTCCACCCCACGCAGCGCCAGCTATATCAACGGTATGCTGGACGCCATTGCGCACCACCTGGTAGAGTCAGGACGACTGCTGAAAAGCGTCAGAAGCGACAAATAAAAACAGCAAAATAAATCGTAAACTTTTAAATTGTAAATAAATGTCACAGATTATTTTAGCAGCCCAGGCCGCACAAGGCGGCGGCATGAGTTTCATCCTGATGATGGTAGCCATCTTCGCCATCATGTATTTCTTTATGATTCGTCCCCAGCAGAAGCGCCAGAAGGAGATTCAGAACTTTCAGAACTCGCTGGCCGAGGGCACGGAGGTCATCACCGGTGGCGGCATCTATGGCACCGTCAAGAAGATTGACCTGGCAACAGGCATCATCGAGGTGAAGATTGCCGACGGCGTAGTCATCAAGGTGGACAAGGGCTATGTCTTCAAGGACACCACCAGCACACCGATGCAGAAATAGGGCATAGGTCACAGAATGAGTCAGGTATTCAGGAGTATCAGGAGTTTCTTGTTCAGCAACATGAACAAGCAATTTTTTGTATTCTTGTTCTTCCTGTTCCTGTCGGCTGTCATCTGGCTCATCATGACGCTCAACGAGACGTACGAGAAGGAGTTGGCGGTGCCTGTACGCATTACCAACATTCCCAAGAACGTGGTGCTCACCTCGGCCAGCATCGACACCATCCACGTCACCGTGCGCGACAAGGGGTGGCTGCTGCTGTCGTACCTCTACGGAGAGCGCAGGCCCGCGCTGAACATCAACTACAAGAACTACGACAGGGGAAACGGTGGCGGCATTGTCTCTGGATCAGAACTCAAGCGCATGGCCGAGCAAAAGCTGGAGATGTCGACGAAGATTACCACCATCAAGCCCGAGAAACTGGAGTTCTTCTATAACAACGGTGAGCGCAAACGCGTGCCCGTCTCCTGGACAGGACGTGTGATACCAGAACAGCTGTACTATATCTCTGACGTCAAATTCTCGCCTGACAGTGTCGACGTCTATGCGTCGCACGAAAAGATGGACAGCATCCGCATGGTATATACGGAACCGCTGAACTACGTGGGATTCCGCGACACGCTGACTATTACCTGCAAGATGGCCCATCCGTCAGATGTCAAGATTGTGCCAGAGCACATCAAGATAGCATTCCATACGGACGTGCTAACGGAAGAGAGCATCGGCGTCCCTATCAAATGTCTGAACCTGCCCAAAGGTAAGGTGCTCAGAACATTCCCCGCCAAGGTGAACGTGAACTTTGTGGCCGGTGTCAACCTCATCAAGTCGCTGCAGGCAGAAGACTTTATCGTAGTGGCCGACTATCTGGAGATAGAGCAGAAGCATTCGGAGAAGTGTAACATCTACCTGCGCAAAGTGCCACAGGGCATCAGCAGGGCCATCCTCAGCACCAAACAAGTAGACTACCTCATAGAGGAACAGGAATGAAGATAGGTATTGCAGGAGGCATCGGATCGGGCAAGAGCTACGTGTGCAAACGACTGGCACTACACGGCATCGAAGTCTATGACTGCGACGCAGCAGCCAAACGGCTGATACGCACCTCGCCCACCCTGCAGCAACAGCTCGTCAGCCTGATAGGCTCGTTGGACAAAGCCGCCATGAGCCGGTTCCTGCTGGCCAGCGAGGCCAACAAGCGGGCCATGAACGCCGTCATCCATCCGGCCGTCTTCGAGGACTTCCGTCAGAGCGGAATGCTGTGGATGGAGAGTGCCATCATGTATGAGTCGGGTGCCGACCAACTGGTGGACATGGTGGTGGTGGTCACAGCGCCTGAAGAAGTGCGCATAGCACGCGTCATGCAGCGCGACGGCATCAGCCGCGAGAAGGCACAGCAATGGCTGGCCCGCCAGTGGCCTCAGGAACAAGTCAAGCAACGTGCCGACTACGAAATCGTCAACGACGGAAAGACCGACATTGACCAACAGATTGAGCAACTATTAACGACGTTAGGACGGAATAACGACATAACGACATAACGAAAAATATAAAAGAAAAAGAAGAAAACATGAAACAGACCATTTTAGCAATCTCCGGCAAGCCCGGACTCTACAAGCTCGTATCACGCGCCAAGAACAGCCTCATCGTCGAGGCCTTGGATGACACCCATAAGCGTATGCCCGCCTTTGGTACGGACCGCATCACGTCGCTGGCCGATATCGCCATGTTCACCGAGACAGACGACGTGCCCCTGATGAAGGTGCTGGCCTCGATGCGCGACCTGGAAAATGGAAAGCCCGCCAGCGTGGACTTCCACAAGGCTTCACCCCAGGAGTTGCACGACTACTTCACGAAGGTGCTGCCCGAGTGGGATCAGGACCGTGTGCAGAACAGCCACATCAAGAAGCTCATCCAGTGGTACGACATTCTCGTCAAGGCTGGCATCACGGACTTCGAGGAGGAGATGGCTCCGACAGAGGGCGACAACATCGACGACAGACAAGAAAAGGAATGAGCCCTGGCTCATCCCTTTTTTCTTTTTCTACTATATCTTCCCGTTATTCTATCTTCTTGCTTTGCAGTGGGGGCAGATGCCCTTGACCAGGTAGTTGACAGAGTGCATCTCAAAACCGTCAGACAGTTGTACTGGCGGTATTTTAATGTCATCCAGACAATAGGTGCGACGGCACTGTTCGCAATAGAAGTGCACATGCAGGTCGTCGTCCACGTGGTCGTCGTGACTGTGACACAATTCGTAGCGCACCCCGTCACCTCCGTCCTCAATAACGTGCACCAAGTGGTGCTCTTTGAACAAGGTCAGCGCACGGAAGACACCCGACTTGTCGATGGTCAGTATCTGGTATTCCAGCTCTGACAGCGACATAGGGCGGTCAGCAGCAGCCAGAGCCTTGACGACCACAATACGATTGGCCGTAGCCTTCACCCCGTGGTGCTCCAACAGTTCAACACATTGTTTCTCGTCCATATTGCCTTTTTACGCTTTTACTTTTCTCTGAATCTTCCTCCACGGCCACCGCCGAAGCCACCGCGACCGCCAGGGCCACGCATACTGGACATGCCGCCAAAGATGTTGAGTTTATAGATGACATGCAGCATGGCATAGCTGGTGATGGCGTTATACTCGGTATCGCTGCGCTGCATGGCCGTCAGAGCACGGCTGAAGTTAGATTGCTGGTGCAGGATGTCGTAGAACTGCAGAGACACCGTCAGCGCATTGCCACGCAGGAACGACTGGGACAGTTGGGCATTCCATATGAGTTCGTTGGTGTTCATCGAGGCATCATTGTAGCCACGGCGTGAGTTCATGTTCAAGCCTGTCGACAACTGGGTGCCCCAGGGTGCTGTCAGCATGACGCTGCCACCATAAGAGTAGGTCCAGGTGTCCATGTTGTTGTTCTCCTGCAAGACGCTGCGGGCGTGCAGATACTCCAGTGAGCCGTTCAGCTCGAACTCCAGCCAGTCGTTGCGATAGCTGCCTGAGATGCGCTCGCCCAGCGTGGTGGAACGGGTGGTAGACTCCTGCGAGTCGGAAGTGCGATCCAAACTGATGTAGCCCACATTGTTGGCATAGCGCACGGTGGTGAAGGTGTTGATGTTGAAGTAGCCCGTCGAGTCGACAGCGGTATTGAACATGAACATACCGAAGATATTCCAGTTGCCGTTGATGTTCTCGGGCTTAGTAGTCCTACCACCTGACACGGGATCGTAGGTTGTCATGTTCGAGATGCTGTTGCGCGTCGTCGAGAAGTTGACGTGTGCCATGATGCTACGCTGGTGGTTCTGGATATAGTTGTTGTAGAACAGGCGGAAGTTCTGGGTGAACGAGGGCTTCAGTCCCGGGTTACCCTTGCGGATGTTCAGTGGGTTGGAGTCGTCGGTGATGTCGAGCAGGTCAGTCATGGAAGGCTGGCTGCTGGTGCCGCGATAGGTGAATCGCAGCTGGCTGACCTTGGAGATTTTCCAGCGGAAGTCGGCCGTTGGCGACACGTTGGTGACCGTTCGGGTCGTATCGGCATGAACACCCTGATAGTCCTGTATGAAATGTGATTTCTGGGGCTGCACCTGGAAGCCCACATTCAGGTTGTAGCCTTTGCGGGTGACGCGCAGGGCAATCTCGGCCGTGTGGATGTAGTTCTTATACTCCGAGAAGCGGCTCAAGTTGTCGTCCAGATAGTCTTCCATAGGTTTCGAGCCTAACATATTCAGGTAGCCGCCCCAGTTACGATAGTCGGGTACGATGCTGAAGAACGGCAGGCCGAGCTTGCTGAAGTCGTAGGTGTCGCGATCGCTCTTCGTATATCTGTACTGATACTGGTACGAGAACTGCAGGTAGACGCGGTTGAAGATGGGCTCGCTGTAGGTGGCACGCAGGCTGTAGTTCCAGTTCTTGGTGGGCGTCACCGCATAACGATTAGCCTGATAGATTGAGTCGTGGGCGAACTGGTAGTAGTTCACGGAGTCGTTGGAGAACGACTTGCTCATGCCTTCGCCGTAGTTACCTCTCAGGCGCAGCGTGATGTTGCGTCCGTTGGTGCTGAGCTTACGATTCAGCTGCAAGTTGCCGCCTACCGACTTGGAGTCGCTGTAGGTCACCGAGTTGCTCATGTTGCTGTTCTTGACCACGTCCTCAGCCAGCAGGTCGTCCAACTGTCTCAGTGGGTCGGTGATGTTGCGTATGCTGTAAGGGTCGGCGTCAAAGGTGGCACTGGTGCCCTCGCTCACGCCGTCGTTAGAGTTGTATTGGAAGTTGGGCCGGAACATGATGTTCGTCATCGAGTCGGGCGTCCATTCCAGTCGCAGTCGGGCGTCCCAGCTGTTGCTTCGCGTCATGTTGCTGTTCAGCGAGTTGCCGAAGGTGGAAGCCGAGCTACTCAGGAAGTTCTCCGTAGAACGACGCACGGAAGCGTCGCCGTCGCTGTGGTTCCAGCGGATACTACCATCCAGCTTCAGTTTGTCCTTCTTCTCGTAGTTCAGGTTGACACCCGTCATCTTGGTGGCGGTCAGTCCCTGTCGGCCGCGGCCCCAGCCGCCTCCGCCCATGCCGAAGCCCATGTCGTTGACGTTGTTGGCGCTGGACATGAGGAATATCTTCATGTCGTCCTTCATCCATCCGCCGAAGATGCGTCCGCTGTAGCGGTCCTTGGTGCCCTTGGCCAAGTCGGCGTTGAGCATCATACCCTTGTTCATGCCCTGCTTGATGCCGAAGTCGAGAACCGTTTCTTCCTCGCCGTCGTCAATACCGCTGACACGAGCCAGGTCGCTCTTCTGGTCGTAAGCCTTCACGCGTTCTATAATAGAGGTAGGCAGATTCTTCATAGCCGTCTTGGTATCGCCCGTCATGAATTCCTTGCCGTCGACCATAATCTTCTTGACCTCCTTGCCGTTGATGGTAATCTTGCCGTCGTCATCCACCTGAGCACCAGGCAGACGCTTGACTAACTCTTCTACCACCGAACCCTCAGGTGTGCGATAAGCCGATGCGTTGTAGACAAAGGTATCGGCCTTCAGTGTGACTTTAGCAGCCTGACCCGTAACGGTGGCTCCCTTCAGCATGACGGCATCGGGCTTCATCGTGATGGTACCCAGTGCCACGTTCTTGTCGCCGCTGACGTTGACACGCTTGGTATAGGGTTTGAAACCTACACACGTCACCTGTACGATATACTTTCCTGCTGAGGGAGCCTTCAGTTCGAACCTTCCGTCCAACCCTGTCAGCGCACCCTTGACCAGCGTACTGTCTGTGCGGAGCAGTCTAACGGTGGTCTGGGGCAGGGCGTCGCCCGTTTCGTTTTCCACTACGGTTCCTGTCACGTGGCGTTGCGCCATAGCCGTTAGGGCTGCCAGAGGCATCAGCAAGAGTAATATCAGCCGTCTCATTGTTATCTTTTTGCGTTTTTATCGTTTTACTTTTTTACCTTATACCGTTTATGACGAACTGTCCGTTAAAAAGTTTAATGCTGTCGGTACAAAATTAATGTAATATCTACAATTATTCCCCTTTTTCGATACGAGTTACACTTTTTTATATTAATTTTGCACGCTGATGGAAGCACAAAAAGTTATTATATCGCAAGATTTGGAGCAATCGCTGAGCCAAGCCATTGCCGAGTGTACATACGACCGTCTGTTCGTACTGACTGACGAGACCACCCACCGTCTGTGCCTGCCCGTCGTAGCAGGTTACAGCTGTATGAAACCAGCCGAGCGCATCACCATCGGTGCTACCGATGCCAACAAGACGCTCGACTCGCTGAGCCATGTTTGGAGCGAGCTGCAGCGCCTGGGGGCCACACGCCACTCGCTGATGGTCAACCTGGGTGGTGGCATGGTGACCGACCTGGGCGGTTTTGCAGCCTCGACCTTCAAGCGGGGCATCTCCTATATCAACATTCCCACCACCCTGCTGTCGATGGTCGACGCCAGCGTAGGCGGAAAGACGGGCATCAACTTCGGTGGCCTGAAGAACGAGATAGGCGTCTTCAACAATGCCCGTTCGGTGATACTCGACACGGTGTTCCTGAAGACGATGGACGAGGAGAACCTGCTGTCGGGCTATGCAGAGATGCTGAAGCACGGGCTCATCTCCAACGAGCCGATGTGGGCAGAACTGATGCGCTTCTCCCCCCTCACCTCCAATCTCCAGCCCCTTGCAAAGATGGTTGCCGACAGCGTGGCCGTCAAGCAGCGCATCGTGCTGGAAGACCCTACGGAGCAAGGCATCCGCAAAGCCCTGAACCTGGGTCATACTGCAGGCCACGCCTTCGAGTCGCTGGCGCTGGAGCGCCGCCCCGTGCTGCACGGATATGCCGTGGCGTGGGGACTGATAGTCGAGCTGTGGCTGTCGTGCGTCAAGACGGGATTTCCGCAGGACAAGATGCGCCAGACGGTGTCGTTCATCCTGGAGCACTACGGCCGCATGACCATCACCTGCGACGACTACCCGCACCTGCTGGAACTGATGCACCACGACAAGAAGAATACGGGCAGCGACATCAACTTCACGCTGCTGGGCGGCATCGGCGACATACGCATCAACCAGACGGCGACGGAGGAGGAAATCAAAGAGGCGCTGGACTTCTATCGGGAGTCATAGCCATCCGTTCGGCCTCGCGGCGGGCAGGTTTTCCTGTCTCCGTGAGGGGCAGACGGTCTACGGACAAGATACGACGGGGCACCCAGTACTTGGGCAGGTACAGGCGACAAGCGGCCAGCACGTCCCCGACAGCTTTCGACTCGGTGAGCAGCACGACCTGCTCGCCGAGTTTTTCGTCTGGGGCCTTCGTTATTATATAAGGTACGTGCAGGTGTGGACGCAACCGTCGCTCCACTTCTTCTATCTGAATCTTGATGCCGCCAGAGCAGATGACGTTGTCCTTGCGGCCCAGAATGCGGAATCGCTGCGTGCCGTACGAAGCGTTCGGCGTGGAGCGTTCTCTCTTCGAGAGTGTGGCGTTGCAATCTCCCTTCGGGAGTGTGGCGTTGCAATCTCTCTCCGAGAGTGTGGTGTTGCATTCGGCTATATCGTTGGTGACCAGCGGGCCGTCGTGGACGGCTGGAGCGTTGATGACCAGACAGCCGTCGTCGGTCAGCGAGAGGGTGACGCCGTCGAAGGGGGTGTACCAGTCGCTGGCGTCGGGCCCGTTGAGCCGGCGCAGGGCAATGTGCGACAGGGTCTCGGTCATGCCGTAGGTGCTCCAGACGTGATGAGGGAAGTCGGCCAGCTGGCGGGCCAGGGTGTCGTCGATAGCTCCGCCGCCGATGATGAGGTGGCGTATCTGGCGCAGGCGCTGACGACCTGCAGGGTCGTTCAGCAAGTTGTAAACTTGTAGGGGCACCATCGCTGCGAAGTCTACGAATCCGTCCCACTCCGGGGTTCCTTTGGGCTCGGTGCTGACGAGCCGCAGGCCACAGGTCAGCGCCCGCACGACCATCATCTTGCCGGCAATGTAGTCGAGCGGCATACACAGCAGGGCGGTGTCGCCCTCGTGCAAGCCTAAGAAGCGGCAGGTGATGCGGGCCGAGGCTTCCATGCGGCGCTTCTCGACCAGCATGGGCTTGGGTTTGCCTGTGGAGCCGCTGGTGTGCACCAGCACCGTCGGCGATGGGTTATTCCACTCATCAAGGAACGCTTCTAAGGTCATCGGCTGACGACATAAAGTTTCTCGCCGCGTATCTCGAGCGGCATGGGGATATTGTCTGTGAACAGCAGGCCCGTTCCTAAGCCCTGAGGCATTCGGATGTCGGGACCGTAGACCGAACTGCAGAACTGGGCAATGGCGTTCAGCCCGACGTTGCTCTCCAATGCTGAGGTTATCCACGAGCCTATCTGCATGTCGCGGGCGGTGTCTATCCACTCGCGGCAGCCCATCATGCCGCCGTGCAGCGAGGGCTTGAGGATGATGTAGCGGGGCTTGATGATGTTCAGCATCTGGCGCT
>OCVV011323526.1_pt1 | contig 18743 bp, 36 predicted proteins | sample 1539721 | NCBI WGS metagenome assembly OCVV01 (sample SAMN02144230, study PRJEB22623) | gut metagenome | biome: sheep rumen | host: Ovis aries | place: New Zealand | reverse complement strand
TCGAAGGACAGCGCCATAATTTCGTCTTTCTTCATGGTTTAAATCCCTCCATTAAGAGCGCGGGCTCTGATTTCGGCCCGCTTCCTGTTGAGTTTTAACTCTTTCGCCCTCAGTCTCTCCGCTTCCAGCTCTGCGATCACTCCGTCGCAGTAACTACGGGCTGATATTTCTGTCGCGTCGTTTGCCGGCAGCGATACCGGGCTGACGTCGTACAGCTTCGACACTTTGGTGATTGTTCGGTATACGTTGACGACACCGTTGTCGTAATCTTCGACAACCTCACGTTTGTCTTCCGACACCTTGAACCCGAAGGACATCTTCGTCGTATATCCTCCGGCGATCTCCTCGTACAGCTGGCGCCCGATCTCTGTGCCCCCGAGGTTCGCTTCGATCGCAAGCCCGCGCTCGTCCACGGTCAGCTGCAGCGTGTCGTTCGTGTTCCGCGCGAAGACCCTCCCTCTGTGGTCGTACTGCATGATGACGTCGCCCATGTCACAGTCATCAAAGGCGTGCGGGTCGATGCGCTCCCAGACCTTGTAATCGCCCCAGTCGTATAGCAGATAGTCCTCGTCGAATACAGTCGCGTATCCTCTGACGATTTTCTCCGGTTCTTCTCCCGTCTGGGCTTCGCGGATCTCGATGTCACGCGTCCGTCTGTACTCTCTGCCCTCGCTAATTCTCTTATCGAGCAGGTCAAGGGCTTCTTTTTCTCTTTTATTCGTTTCCATCGTCTCCTCCTGTTTCCGTCAGTTCGTCGGTGGCTTTATATTCTCCACGGATCGGAGCGACTTGCCCGGCTCCATCCGGTAAAGGTCCGTAATTGAAGAGCTCACGAATCTCATCGATGAGGATCGCGCCCCTGTCTCCGAGTTCCTTCGCCATCTGTACCTTCGCGCTCGTGCTCATGTACTGCAGCCGATTCGCGTTCGAGATCAGCCCGGAGCTCTGTGCCCGCTCCCTCTCAGAAAAAAGCATCTTGGTCGTCGCTTCAGAGAACTGGATCGCGAACGGCTCGATCGCCCCATCGAAGAACGCCTCGAGATCCTCCGCCTTCGCTTTGTTCTGCAGGACGTTCTCGTTTACTCCGAAATAGTTGAAGACGTTCTCGTGTATCAGCCTCATCTGGTCAGCGTCGAGCGCGAACGGTTTGACGTCAATCTGTTTGATGTCCTTATAAGTGTTCGGGAACAGCAGAAATCCGCCGGCCTTCGATTCCGTCGACAGATTATCCATTGTGAACCGCTCCCGCTCTTTTGCCAGGTCTTCCGGTTTAGCGAAGTTCGCCATCTGAGCCATGAAGCGGAACGTCGCAGCGTTTTTTACGCCCTCCTCGATGCCCTGGTTCTGGATGTGGAGCAGCTGCATCGTCTCGTGAAGCGGTTTATTCGAATCCCCGAAGAAATCGCTCTTGTACTGATGCCGCGTAAGCACCGCGCACTTCCGGAACTCGACCGCTGCGTACTGGCCATTCGCGAACTGATACCGCAGCCAGATCTCGTCGTCATATTCGACCAGCGAACACTGCGTCGGCAAAACAGTAAAAATCCCAGTGATGACCATCCGCTCATCGAACACCGGGACAATGAACGCCGTATTGTTGACGTCCAGGATTGTGCTCGTCCTGTAAAGGAACTGGCTCCACGTCTGCCATTGGTTCGGGCCGAGCCTCAGCTTCGACTGCAGTGACGGGTTCGCGCTCCCGTACGTCTCGACCTTCAGCTTCGAGATGTGCCTCGCCCTGGCGTCGATTGCGGCCCGGACGATCTCACTCTCATAGATTGCGCCGCCCCAGTTCGTGAAGGTTGGCGTGTATGCCGTCAGCGTCTGGAAATACGCCATCGCCTCCTGCAGCGCCTTCTCCGACTTTTTCGCCTCTGCGGGTCGGAATATTTTGTCTAATAAGCTCATAAATTACTCCTCATTCCTGAGTTGATAACCGATTTCTGCGTAGTCGTGCTGACGGACAGCCATAGCGTCAGCGAACGCAGCAGCTCCGTCGATTCTCGCCCTTGAATTTATTTTTACGAGGCGCCCTCTGCCTCGTTCTGTGCTCATTTTTATAGCAGCATTTAACAGATGAGCCTTTAGCAGGTCATTGTCCCCGATATTGACCTTGCGGTCCTTGATCAGTCCCTCCATCTCTTGTAGCACTGGCCAAAGATTGTCGCCCTGGTATACGTCCGATGTTACATACCCGTCAGCATCGAGACTTTTGACTAAATACTGGGAGCTGTAGCGATCGTATCCATTGCGGAGCGGGTAAAGCTCGAAGTCACGGACCAGCGAATCAATCCAGTCCTTGACGTCGTTATAATCCACGAAATTCTCGCCGCTCAGCGACAAAAAACCGCGCTGGATGTACGCCTGATACGGGACCCCGTCCTCTGCTGTCCTTTGTTCAAGTTTTTCCGCTGGCATCCAAAAATGTGCGAACACGTTCAGGACCCCATCCTTCTCGACCGGAACGACCGCAGCCGTGAGGTCCGTCGTCTGTGACAAGTCGAGCCCTGTGACGCAATAGCAGCCGCGGAAGTTCTCCATCTTCAGAGGCGGCCCGCTGATTGCCTCGATGTCCTGAGCCGATAGCCACGCAAGGCTCGAGTTCTGCTTTATGTTGCAGTATTTGCACATAAACTCGGCCTTCTTTGAGAGTGACCCCTCAGCCTTCGCGATCTCTTCCAGCATATAGTCGACCGATACGGAGATCCCGAGGTTTGGCATGGACTTCTTGAGCTCGTTAAGGTCGTTCCACTTCGCCGGGTCGTCGATCATGTATAGGATCGGCAACAACCTCGTCTCTTTACTGTCTCCCAGGAGGACGCGCGTCGATCTCTTCATAAGCTCGTCAAATATTCCGTCGCTCACATAGCCGGCCGTTGTGATACTGAATATCATCGGCTGCTCTCTGGATCCGAGCGCGGAAGCCATGACCTCGTACTGTTTGAGGCCCTTGTCTCCGGCCCATGCTGCAATCTCGTCACCGACGACGAGATGAGGGTTATATCCGTCTGCGGTCTTAGCCGTGAACGGGACCTTTTGTATCGACGAGTTCGTCTCCTTGACGTACTTGTCGCCTTTCCTTGGTTTCGTTATCGCACTAAGTTCCGGATCCAGCAGCACAGACCTCCAGAAGGCGTCGTATACGATGTCCGCCTGGTCGACCTTCGGAGCGCAGCAGTAAACGTCGGCTCCGTACTCGTCGTCGTCGTACATCATGCACCCGATGACACCAGTCGCTACGGTCGACTTCCCGCACTTGCGTCCCATGAGCCAGAACACCTCCCTGAACTGCCTGAGCCCGTCCTTGTCGACGATCCCGTACATCAAGGAGAGCGCTGCCTTCTGCCACAGCTCAAGCTTGATCGTCTTCGGAGCCCATTTGCCCTTGACGTGGTGCGTGTGCTTCTCGATCCAGTTGATTTTTCGGTGTGCTTTCTTTATGTCATAAAAAAAGAGACCGTCCTCCAGTCCCTTGATTATGTTCTCGTACAGCAGCCGGATCCATTTGCCTACTGTTACGCGGCCGTCCTTAATCTGCTGGTAGTATGTCAGTATATAGTCCTCCATGGCTCCCCTATTTCCGCCCAGTTTCGTCTAATCTGGACTAACTTTGTCTAAGACGGAGGAAATTGTAAGTTCACACCTCGGTCTATGTATTTTGTCCAAATAATCGCGACCAGGGGGGGCTATCGCAAAATAATTTCGCCGTCCAATCCGAAAACATAGCGTCGCCCCTTGTTCTTCTCGGTATGTTCCTCCGCGTGGCACTCTCGACACAGCAGCTCGAGGTTGTCAAAGTTCAGAGCGATCTCTGGTATGTTGATCGTCACCGGATCGATCTCTATCTTGTGATGCACGATCACGCCCGGCTTGTATATACCCTTGCGTAGACAGTTCTCGCAGAGATGGTGCTGGCGCTTTGCGTACTCGTTTCGGCAATCTTGCCACGCCTTGCTGCTATAGAATTGTCTCGCGAATGGTTTAGCCATGATACTCCGTCTCATACCGGCACGGCTCCGGAAATCTCTTTTGCAGTTGTTCCAGGACTTTCCCGCCGAACGCTCGGTTCCCGGTTGAGAAGAACAGCGCGTCGTCCGGTATCTGTTTGTTCTGGTCCATCGTCTTGACGTCCTCGAAGTACTCGCCGCCAATCTTTGCATAGTTGCCATACAGTGACCGGAACATTGGATTGTCCGGGAACGCTTCGAGCGTCTCGAGTCCCTTCTTCCTGTCGACCAGGATCGGAACGTGGAGCGCATAGTCCAGCGTCGTAAGCCCAGCCAGCTTGAGTCTATCCTCACACGCCCGGAGCATCCTGGTGTACCCCGATGGCATACCGCCGTGCCTTGCTTCGACGCCGGCGATGTGGTCCCGCAGCTCCCCTCGATGAAGCGGAACTGTCCGTGTCATTCTCCGGAGAACATAGAAGTCGTCATTGAACAGCCAGAACTTCTCCGTGATGTCGTCGTTCTTGCAGATCTGGACCAGACTGTTCCGGACGCGGTCCCACTTATTCGCCCCGACCTGCGGACCCGGAACGTGCTCGTCCGGTATGATCCCCGCAGGACATCCGCAATAGAACCAGACCTTGCCGTGTGTCATGTTGGCCTCGATGCTCCGAAGCGAGAACCGAAGTTCCCCGTATGTGACCTGCTCTTTGAGTATGTAAACGACGTCGTACTTTCGCATATTATTCCTCCAATGAAAAAGGACCGAGCAATCTCGGTCCTCTCTGGGTTGTTGGTAGTCGCCCGGTCGCGGAGTTGCACCGCGTTGTCTCTTCCGGGCAGGTTGCCGGATCGCTCCGGCCAGGTGATCGAATTGCCTGTGATGCTGTTCATCATTTTGGCAATATCATAATATCACACCATGTACTGTAATTTACTGTAAAGTTTTCGAAACCAGTATTTTCTCGACGGCTTCCAGCCCCTTCCGCCGCAGCGTGTATACATTGTCGACCGAATAACCGACCGCAGCTGCTACGGCCCGCCACGTCTTCAGTCGCCCGTTCTCATCGAGCTTGACGTACTTCTCCATCAGCACATCCGCCGCAGATCCTCCGACCTTGTTGATCGTTCGGACAATGTCCTGCCGGATCTCAAGCGCTGCGACCTCGACCTCTATCAGTTCCCGAGCTTTGTCTTCCAACCGGATCGCATCGGCCTCGACCTTCCTGTTGATCTCTCCGGAACGAGGCATCCCGTCGCCACCCAGAGCGCTCCGGATGTTGTCGATCTGTTCCATCTCCTCATCGTATTCGGCTTTGGCCCTGTCGACGTCTTTGGTCGCTTCTTTGTATCGTTCCAGGTATTCGATTGCCGCCTTGTATCTGTCTCTGACCTTCACCATTTCCAAATAATCCCCGCGTTCTTCTCTAGGATCCTGCTCACTTCGTCCAGCCTCATAACGTGCTGGTCTATATATTCCGCGTATCGTTCCGCCCTTTTGGCAGTGGCGACGAGCTGGTCACTGTCCAGATCCAACTCATCAGCTGCTGCCGTCATCATGATGAGGAACGCTTTCCGGACCTGTTCGTTGCAGATCGCCTTGAGCTCTTCCCGGTTTACGGTGACCCGCTTCTGCTTTGGTTTCTTTGCTCTTTTCATAACGGCAGGTCCTTCACCCTTGCATATTTCGAATCAATGAACATGACCGGCAGCTTTACCGTCTCCGCGTACCACTTCTCCAGCTTCGCCCCGCGGCTCCCCATCCACCCCGGCAGCATACAGATTGCGTCGCACGTTGCGAGCTTCGACAGCCCCCGGTTGATGTAGTCCCTGTACGTGTAGCCGCTCTCTTCGCCCACCGGGCTGACCGGCTGGTACCCGGCTCGTTCCAGGAGGATCTCCGCCCTCCTGAAGCGGTCCTTGTAATTGTCAATGCCGGCGATCGGTCCGGCTATGTATACTCTCTTCGTCATCGCTCTCCCTCACTTATCCAGCCGCACGTGTTCCCAGGTGCCGTCGCCCTTCTTGACCATCCCGCAGATACAGGCGGAGCAGTCGCCACGGCAGCGGAACTTTCGTGCATCGTCCGCCCTCATATACCGGAGCGACGCCAGCTTGCTGCGTTTCATTGGTTTGTCGCATCGGTATTCCTTTGCCCGCCGCAGTCTCTGGACCGCCTCCGCCTCATAGGTATAGTCTGGCGTACCTCTCATTTGCGTCCTCCTCTCATTTCCGCACCGTAGTTGGAACAGAAGTTGCCACCGTCAGCACTTTCAAATCCGCACTTGGAGCACTTTGGCTTCGTGAACATTAACTCTATTGCGTCTTTCGGATTGAATATCCACTCCCCTGTCCGCTCTGACAGGTGTGCTGTGTCTACCTTGCAATTCCCCGCAACGCCGCCGTCTTCTTCTGTCTCGTAATAGTGTTCGCATTTGACGCAGTTGATTGGTTCTGACAGTGCTTCGATTGCCATGTCTATGGCTTGGTTATACATTCTGCCGCTTGTAGCCATGTGCTTTGACACTTCCAATATTGTTATCGCTTCTGCCTTGGTCATTCTTATGCCTCGCTTTCCAACTCTTCAAGAATCTGATTCATTTCTTCATCGTCATATACTGTGTTCCACCATTTCTGCACTTTCTTTAGATGCTCAATTTGTCCGTCAGATAAAAGATAGATGTGATCTGCTACAACTCTTGCTCTTTTGCTTCTGTCCGGATGGGCATTGCCACCAAATCTACATTGGCACATATCAAACGGATAATCACATATCGGGCAGTTCTTTTTGCTCATTCTTTTACCTCGCTTTCTTTGAATTTCTCACAACTCTTAAAGTCTGAATACGCCACAGGCATCCATTCAAGATGCGGCGGCTTGTCTATGTTCTTCTTGTTCCGCTTGCAGTCTTTGTTTGCACATTCTCTTGAGCAGAATGTCATATCCTTGTAACATATCATGCTTCACCATCCTCTCATATCAATCGCCTTACTATCTCATATACCGCAATCCCGATAAGGACGTATGCCCATGTAGGCATCCCATTGGCGATGTATTCAATCATCACTCACCATCCTCTCTGTACGGCTTCGGAAGGGGCTTCCATGCGATAGGTTCTCTTCGTCTGTGGTATGACCAATGCCTGCCACATATATCATTTGAGTTCGCATAAAAATGGTCTGTGCATACCGAACCTTTCGCCGTTGTAGTCAGATACGTTCCACTTTCTTCTGGCAATCTCTCACTAACTGGAATCCACTCGGATTCGGCTGATGCTTCGGTTGGTGTGTTGGCTCTTTTATTTTGTGCTTCTTTTTCGCACTTGATCATATTGTCGTTAAACAGGTCAGCGAACGCATCACCCACTTCTTCACTTACGCCATACGCTATCGTATCCATGACATTCGATATGCCATTCATAAATATCCTTGACCCGTTCTTTGCGTCGTACAGCCCTGTGAACACACTGCACTTCTGTAAGTCTTGTAGCACGATTGCATACGCTTCACTCTTTGTCATCTTCATCGCCCCCATGACAGAGGACAGTCTCTGTCTCTCTTTCCGCTGATTTCGGCTTCAACAGTTGCTTCGTTTGGCTCTCTTGTGCAAATGTCATTCACACAGTATAGACAAGCATAGTTGTCGCACCATATCTCTTTGGTTTCTTTACTCATTTCAGTTCCTTTCTATGACGGTGGGTGCATCATTCAAGAACCCCCTATCTCTTTCGGTAAACAAATTGTTCCGCATTACGGAATCCGCATCAATCAGTCGTCCGTGTGGCTCTGACACTTCTGTAATTGGACAGAATGATGGCCTACATCTCCAATAGTCTTCTGTGTGGATCTCTTCGGCAATCTCTTTAGCAGTGCAATAATGTATATCGTCAGAGAATAATGTTTCAAATGAACATTGTGCACAACAGTTTGGCATTTCCATGCCCTTTATGTATATAGCCATTACTCGCTCCTTTCCCAACCTATCTGAAGTAATTCTTTGCACTCCGACCAATCATAAGCCGAAAGCATATCCCTGTAAAATTCTGCCGTTGCTTTGTTGCCTGTCATGATTATGAACGGAATATCAAATCCATGCCATGCTCCGTCTGTAATCGGTGTGTTGTTTACCGCTTCTTGTCTGTGTGCTTTCATGTATTCTCTATGTTCATCGCTCAATATTATTCCTGTTCTTTTTTCAAACTGTTCAACAGATAAATTCCCTAAATATATTCCCATGTTTATTCCTTTCTCCCCTTTCGGGGTGAGGACGGCTGACCGCCATCATTTAAGGCTCGTTCTACGAGCAACACCGCCCTCATTCTTTCAGTCAGTGAAAAGTAACCTCTCCACTTCCTAACGAGTGGGTGGTATTCTGCGTCTGTAACTCGACCGCTACCGACCAACCGCCGCCCACGGCATTTTGCAAGCCGCCCCACCGTCTTATGGCTTGCTGTGGTTTGTCCCATACTACGGGTTTAATGCCCTATAGGCTATGTTCCCCTGCAACCACGCCCACTCATGCGTCCATGAGCCAATTGGTATATCAACGGTTTATCCGTTGGTATCACTTATCGTCTCTTTCTGCGACCAGCACCGCGGTCACCACGACCCCGAACGAGCCGCCCAGTATCGAACCAAGTGCAAAAGCTATGATTGTGTCCATGTCAGCCCTCCAGTCTTTTGATCACATCGTCCGCCGTTAGAAATCCGACGACCGTGTCGCCGTCTTCTTTCGGATCCACGAGGTCGCCGTAGATCTCCAGCAGCCCCTTCTCGTACCCGTACGACCCGACTTGGCAGATCGCATCCCACTTACAGCGATCGCCTTCCTCTGGGACGCAGATCTGGTCGCGGGTCGGTACCTCTGCAATTTCTCCGCCACCCCACGCACGGATCGTAGCAGTCTCCCTGTACCGGTTATGCTCGATCCGGTGCTGTATCAGGTACTGCTCCAACTTATCCATTTCCGTCATGTTGTTCCTCCTCTCATCCGCTGCTGATCGCCGCGTTCAATGTTGCCCGCATCTCCGCCATCCTGCGCGCCTGTTCGTCCGGATCCAGCGGGTCCTCTACGATGATCGGCTTCGTCGGTTCTATCTGTCGTCGTTTCGGCCACCCCGCATTCTTCGCCCAGCGGATACAGAGCCCGTAGTGATCCGGCACGTGGTTCTTCGCGTTGTGGATCCAATCGCTGACTTCATCGATCAGGGCCCCGGAACGCTCGAATCTGTCCGTCAGCTCCTGGCGCTGGTCCGGAGTGAGCTCGACGTTCTCATGCTCTCCGAAAAATGAAAAATCTGATTCTGCTGAGTGAGAGGCCGAACCGGCCGCATTATCATTATCATTATCATTATCATTATCATTATCATTATCATTGCGTTTCCGTTTGGTTTCAGTTTGGTTTCTGTTAGGTTTTTTCGGTGGCCGTCCACCTTTGCATCCGTTTACATATTTGCGGGTGTTCGCGTCGAGTTGCGGGCGAATGAGCATAAAGACGGCCTTAGCTGGTCCCTTCATGGTCGGTTCGATACCGTCCAGAGCGTAGGCGCATATAGCCTCGAACAATGCGATCCTGTCGTTGCTCTCGAGTTCGTTGATGCTCTCGAAAAAACTCCTGTAGAATATAAAGCTATCTCTGTTCATTGTTCCCTCCGTACAATATCTCCACGATCCGCTTGCCGGTGCTTCGTTTGTCGCAGAACTCGACACGCAGCGGATACTTCGCGCACCAGCTCGCCAGTACCCGGTAGATCTTCTCACCTCTGACCATCATGTGAGGCGATGACCAGCAGATCAGGTCGGTCAGCCTCTCGACGCGGATCCACTCGTCGCGGTCTTTGTACCGGTTCTGTTCTACCAGCAGCACCAGCTCCGATCCTGTCGCCTTCACCCGTTCCAGTTCTCTCCGGAACCGTTCGCTCTCCCTCGTGCAATTCTTCGCCAGCTCCGCTATGTTCTGCTTCCGGTCAATGACCAGCTGCGGGTTGCCGTAGTCCATGTAGTCGCCAAAGAGCAACTTGCTGACCTCATAGGGTATCCCGCGCTGGTCAAAGTGTTCCAGGATCTTGCCGATCGCTTTCGGCTTTTCGCGACTGTCCACGATGATGTACCTGTTATTTTCCATGCCCTAATTCCTCGATAATTCTCATTTCCCTCGACGACAGCTTCCATTTCTCGGCGGCGGCTTTCTCGGCGGCGGCTTTCTCGGCGGCGGCTTTCTCGCTAATCAGAAAACCAGAACCGAATATAGACTTTCCGGCTGCTCGTTGTGAGTCCAAACTTCGAATAAATGCGGCGTCCTCCTTCCGGAGCTCGTACGGCACGCCCTTGTTGACGATCCAGCCGACCTTTGCCGCCGTTACGATGTTGTCCGGGTATTCGTATTTCGGAATTGTCCGGTTGCTTTTGGTGTTCTCTTTGTTTGCCGCCTTGATTGCATAGAACAGCTCCGGATCCGCAACCACCAGCCGGTCGTCAATGTTCGTCACGAATGATGTATTGACGACCGCGCCGTTCTCGTAGGTGATCCCGGCGTTCACAATTACATGGCAACACCCGTGCCCGCGACAGATTCCGAGGTTGGTGAGGTGCGGAGCGAACAGGAAATACTTCACGCCGTACTGGTTGTAAAAGTCGCAGATTTCCGTAATGATGCTAAACGGCGGGTTGTCTACGACCACGCTCTCCGGTTTATAGTCGAATCGCTCGTAGTCGCCTCCGGGCCAGAACGGACGGACCACATCGCCACGATCCACGCCGTACCGGTCGCAGACCCAGCTCAGGACCGCCTCGTATATGTTCTCCGGAGTATAACAGTCGTCCGTTGTTTTCTTCGGTTTGAACTTATCAACGAACCGCTCATACTCGCTCGTAGTTTCTGCAAATGTCAGCTGTTGTGGGATCTTACTCATTCTTCGCCTCCGACTTGAGCACGATGCCCTCCTTCTTCATGTGGTTGCGGATTGTCTGCGTCGTGACTCCCATTTCGTCGGCTACCCACGCAACGGAACGGCCCGCTTTGAGGCACGCAATCATCTTCCCTGTGTCGAACTCCTTCGGCTTCGTGCACTTCGACTTGGTTGGCTTCGGCTTTGCCCCCCGTGTATCGTCCGTGCTCCGTTTCGTTTTGGTAGGTGCTCCATCAACTTGTGCTTGTGCTCCTTGAAGCAGCTCAAGGACTCCGGCGATGATGGCACCGTCCTGTTGAGGATGCTCCCCGTAGTGCCGGAGCAGTGTGGTCGCAACGTATAATGTCTGTTCTATGTTCATGGTATGCCCTCCGTGCTCCCATTAGAATGGAATGTCGTCGTCTTCCATCGGGCCGAGCCCGTCCGATGCTCCGCCGTTCGCTCCTGCCTGTGCTGTCCGTGCTCCCTCACCGGACACGCCATGTCCGGTCGTGCTCTTGTCGCAGAAATCGAACTTCTCCGCGTTCAGGACCCACGCTGTCCGGTTCTGGTCGTTCTTCGGCTTGTAGGACTCCATGCGACCCTTGACGATGATCTGCGAGCCTTTCCGGAACCACTTCTCGACGGTGTCCGCCTTTGCCCCGTAGAACACGCAGTAGAACCAGTCCGTCTGGTCTCCGAAGTCTCTGGACACGCCGACCGAGACGGTGGTCTTGCTGTACGGACCTTTGATGCCCTGCACGGTTTCCTTCTGTGGGTCTTTGCCACAGTATCCGTGTATGGTTATTTCGTTTAACATATCGTGTCTCCTTTTATAAAGCGGGGCGGGTGAATGATTGGCTTCGAAGTTTATGTTTAGAGGTACAAATGAAAACAACTTGATATACCCAGCCCCGCCTGTTTACTATTCTGCCTCGGCTATCTCATACACCGCCGGCTCGATCAGTATCTTCGTCTGCTTGCAGTAGTCGCAGATCTCGCACCGTCTGGGCTCGACGACTCCGCTCTTGATCAGATCGAACCGCTCGATATTCGCCTGTACCAGCCCGTATGCTGCGTCCAGAATGTGTTGCGGGATTTCGATGACCGCCACGTCCGGGACGCGCTCCTTTGTGACCGCAGCGATATAAAATGGTAACTTCTTACCGGTTACCGCTTCGACCACCTTCTGGTAGACCGCGCCCTGTATGTCGTAGCCCCAGTACTCGATCCACGACCGTCTGGATCCGACCGTCTCGTCCCACAGATCGCCGAAGTCCTTGACGGTTTTAAGGTCGACGATCCGGTGCCCGTCGTATACGTCCATCTTGATCTTCCACGGGATGCAGTTCAGATCCGCGGCCATGACGACCTGTTTGTCGCCTCGCAGCATCTGTTCCATGAGCGGCTGGCACTCGATCGCGTTGATCATACGGTCCGCGTCTTTGAACTTCGCATACAGCTCGCCCTTCTTGGTAAACATTTCCCCGACGTGTTCTTCCTGGAACTTCTCAAGCTCATCCGAGAAATACGCGTCCACGTAGCTCCCGATCAGCAGCGCGTCGGTGGTCTCTCGCTGGTACTGGCCTGTAGCCTCAGCGAACCCAGCCGCCTCGCATTTATTAAAGGCCTTGAACTGGGAGACGGACCAGAACGATCTGGTCGCCTCCGGGCTGAAGTAGTTTGCTTTGTTCAGTAATTCGTGTTTCAATAGTCCGCCCTCCCTTTTATGAGTTCCTCTTCTTTGTTCAGAATCTTACAGAGTGCGATCGTCGCATCTTCATACAGACTCCGGACGTCTTCCGGGATCGCCCTGGTATTTGTTGCATTGATCTTCCGGTACCATTCCTCGAAGATCTGCTCGGTTATCCTCTTCCGGTCCATCGCCGCGTATCGATCCGGGCCGACCGGGTCGAAGAACAGGCAGCGGGGTCTTTCAGCCGCTCCCATGACCTCCCTCACGTTTATGTTATTAGCCATTCGTACCCTCCTCGTTCAGCTGGCGAGCATATGCTTCCGCCTTGCTTTTATCATCTATGTATCCGCCTCGATATTGACGGTTTCCGCTATGATCTACCTCGTCGATGTCGCGGATCCGATAGACGGCGTACAACATTTTGCCGCCGACAGGATTCGCTGTAACTCTCCATTCACTCGGCTTTCTGCACTCCATCGGTTTCCTCCTTGTTCAATTCGTCCGCGTACTTCTGCGCGCCCTTCTTCATCCGGTAGTAGTTTCCGGCGGCCTCCCACGTTCCGTCGTTCCGGATCCGGCAGACTTTGTACCAGACCGCACCGCCGAAACGTGCCGCCTCTGGTTTCCAGATCGTAGCTGGACGGTTCATAAGTTTGCTTCCTCCTGTTCCGCTTTGGCTGCAGTCGCGCAGTCGAAGCAAAGATATCTTCCGTAGTTCGACAGCGCTCTGTTTGCGATGACCTTCGCGGTGTACTTGTCGTGGTCCGTTATCAGTTTGCCGCAGTCTTTGCAGTAGAACTGTTCCACCTTCGGCCTGTACGGTCTGAAGCGGAGCCCCTTGCCGCTGTCTGCCTGTGGGACCGGTGCCGCCCACAACGCGACCGTCTCACCTTCCCAGTCTTCGAACTTGTTGGATCCGAGCGCCTCCGCGAGTAATTTCAGATTGGTCTTGTTTACGACCATAGGTTTGGCGTCCTTGAAATAACAGATATGCTTCTTTTCAGCTGCAGCCGTTGGCGTGCTTTTGAGCTCGTTCTTCTCGAAGTGGTCGATAGTTACGATTAGATCCCCGTCCTCCGGAACGTCCCAGTGCCCCAGATACGTTTTGTCGAGCGTCTTCTGATAGGCTCCCTTCAGCTTCTCACTCATCGTCGGCCTCCTCTCTGTATATGTGGACAGTGACGTCTGTTTTGCCCAGCTGCTCGAGATTCTCCTTCGAGTAGTGGCTCATCGCCAGCTCTGCAAAATTAACTGCCGTTGTCAAATCATCGAAGTCAAATAGTACATACTTCACTATGACCCTGTGTTTTGTTCTCATTCCTTTCCTCCCTTTACCAGCGTATAGACGCCGTACTTTGTTCCATTTGGTGTTGTCCTGTATGTCATGGTAATCTTATTGCCAGCTCTCCGGAGCTCCATGATCCGCCTCGGAAGGCTCATGATGTTCAGCTCCGTTACTGCTTCCCGTACCGTCAGACCGTCGTGTGTCTGCAGCCAGTTGAGGACGCGCGCCCTCTGATTGATCTTGTTCGTCATGGTGCACCTCCTACACTGGATACGTCGTAACCGCTACGGCAAAGAATGCCGCCCAGAAACCGATTGATGCGAGGATAACTCGCCCGTAGTCTGCGATGCTTCCTTCTCTTACTCTCCATCTACGCATAATTTGACCCTCCCGTCGTTCATTGCCTGGAATAACTTGTCACACGCTCTGCTGCGTCTGTCCGTCTTCTTGTACTCCGCGAACGGACAGCCGCCCCATTTCGCCCGGAGATCTTCTGTTCCGTCTGCCTTCATTGTCGGGCAAAAGAACGGACAGTCTCGGCAAGTGAGTTGCACGCCCTGCAACTCATACTCTTCCGCGAGCGTTTCCGGAACTCTTTCGCTCTCCATGTACTGGATCCGAGCGATCATCCCCTCGAACGTCACCGTCGGGCCTTTGTCTTTCAGCTCTTTCAGTTTCGCATTCAGTTGTTCAGTGAGTTGTTGAGCCGAGTCTGCTGCGACGATGGCGTACTGCTGATAACTTCTGCTGATCATTAAAAAAATCACCTCCGATCTATGATCTTTTGGTGATTCGTAATTATAATCGTATTCAGTTTTCAAGGGTACCCTACCCGCTTTAGATTGTATTCCAGAACTTATGATTATCGGAATAGTTGCGAGTCTTTTACTCCGGCCCGCCATTTTGCGGACCGTACCCTCTTCCCTGTGTTTAATTCGAATCACCTACGGTTATATTACTCTCTGGGAATTGAATTGTCAATAAATTCTTGTTAATATGGTCGTGTGGACGTCTCCATACGGAGGCCGGCGCGTCGGTTTCCCTTTTTGCTGGCGCGCCATTTGTTTAGAGGTAATACAATGTCAATAAAAGAAAAAATATACTATCTGCTGATAGCCGTCCTTTGCGTGGTGTCGGTTGTCTTTGCTGTTTTGGATTTTAACCGAGGGCTCACCTGCCCCGAACGGATCGCGGACTGGACGATCTATGCGCTTTTCGTGATAGATTACGTCGTCCGCTTCATAATGGCGGATAGCAAACGCTCGTTCTTCAAAGAGAACATCTTCGACCTGATCGCGATACTCCCGTTTAACTCCGCAATGCGCGTGTTCCGTATGGCTCGGTTCGTGAAGATGCTCCGTCTATTGAAACTCTTCCGGATCGGTGCCATCTCGGCGCGTCTCGGAAAGCGGTCGCGGAAATTCTTCGACACGAACGGATTCAAATATATCCTTATGGTCTGCTCCGTCTTGATCCTGGTTGCAGCTGTAGCGATGACGTACTTCGAACACATGGCCTTTAAGGATGCGCTCTGGTGGTCGTTCGTTACAGCGACGACTGTCGGGTACGGAGATCTGTCCCCGGCGTCTGGTGCCGGCCGGATCATCGCCTGTTGTTTGATGCTCGTAGGCATCGGTCTGATCGGATCCCTCACCAGCACGATCACCTCGTTCTTCCTCCGGAGCACAGACAAAGAGCCCAGCAGTGACAAGGTCGAGATGGTCGTCGCCATGTACGAGATCTTGAATGACGAGGAACAGGAACATTTCCGGAACAGAATCAAATAAAGCAAAAGACCCGGAGCGTAATGCCCCGGGCCTTGCGTCTATGGAACAAAAGGAGGACCAATAGACAGGTATATAAACAGGGATCGCGCCGCCCGTAAATGTAAAGGGGCAACGTAATGCCTGAGAACGTGCGCGTCCCTGCCTATATCGATGTTATTCGGCGGGATCTGGTTCGGCTGCCGTCTCTTCCTCGGTCGGTTCGGTCTCCTCTTCTTCCGGCGCGAACCACTCCTCGACTTCGGCAAGGTCATCCTCTTTCAGTTTGCCCTTTGCGTACCAGTTCAGAGCGAACTCCATGACTTGGAAATCTGGGTACTGTCCGACCATGCCTTTGAGTGTTTTCATGATGAAATCGTGTAAACTGAACATATCTGTCTCCTTTCTACAGTGCCGAAATCGCCACTGCTAATTCGTTTGTCTTTTTGTCGATGTATAACTGTATATCTGCCTTGTACGTCACTTCCACATCCCCCTGTTCGCTCCATACGTTGTTGCGACCACGGAGCGTGGAGATAACCTGTGGGTCGATGTTGAATGGGATTGGGGTGGCGAGAGGGATTACCATTTGTACAGGCGTTCCCGCATTGACTTGTTCTGTCAAGTATGCGTTGATTGCCGTTTCGTTCGGTGCGCATTTGATAAAAATATGCGATGAATCGCCCGCCGCATACCCGTGATATGTCTTTGACGACCAACCACTGTTTGTTGCGAAATAATCACCATGCGAGAACCGACCCTTGTCCTGTTCTGCGTCTGTTGGTTGTGGTGCAATCGGAATGGTTGGGTTTCTCGACTTGTTGTAACTTACCCTTGTTATTTGGTTGTCGGACGTACTCAAATCGGAAATACCGCCATTCCGTATAACATCGTTTGCGGTGTAATTGTGCGTTACCCTGTCAATCTCGCCTTCACCACTCACCAAATCAACCCATCCACCGTATACAGTCTGCGGTAGGTCTGCGGTGTAGGTCGTGCCATCTTCTGCGTCTTGTGTCGGGCTAACAACCGCTCCCACGCTGTCATGTCCGTATATGGGGCAGATGTTGGAGTAGGGTGTAAAGTCAGCAACGGTTTTGACACCCTCAAAAATCCCGCATTTTTCATAGTTCAATACTGTACTTCCTCTATACGAACGATATACCAAATTAGCAACGGTCTTGCCCTCGGCTGACACATACGCACCGATTTGTGGGTTTCGTCCAAGAGACCTGTCCGTAGTTCCGTCTGTGTATTTGAACATCATATTTAGCAGACCCGAAGCCGTTCCGTCCGTAATCAGTGTGTACCGAGTATTTTCCTTGAACGTTATTCCTTTGGAGAAAATTATGCTCGCGTCATCACCAGCGCCACCTATATTGATACGAATTGTCTTATTGACAGCATCATACGATATGCCAAGTGCTTCACTTACATCTTCAGCAAGTCTCTCACCACCCCATATGTTTGCTCCTGCTCCCCCACTCCACGGCTTGTCGTATCCGTGTAGGTCTTGGATTGGTTCAAGGTTTACTTTGAGGGATTTCATCGGAAACACACTCTGCCCGTCAGGGAATGATACGATAGAGCCGCTTGCTGATTCGGTTGGGAGTAACTCTTCCAGTTCCGCCTTTGTCACTTCGCCGTTCGTGACATCGAATGTCGTTGTAGTTCCGTCCGTAAAATAAATCGTGTAGGTGTCCACGCTACCGACCGTCCCAGTCTTTTCTATGCGGTCGATGCCGTTGCCTGTCTCGCCCTGTGATCCTCTGATCGGTGGCGTTGTGTAGTGCGTTCCGTCCGTGAAGTTCAGCGTCAGCGTGTAGTCGGCGTTCAGAACCGCAGATGCGATTCCGTTACCTGTTTCGCCCTGTTCGCCACGGATAGGGATAGGCGTAGTCCATTCCGTCTCGTCTGAAAAGATGAATGTCAGGGTATAATCATCGTTCAGTCTTACGTCTGAAATGTCCTTGACTTTGCCTACTTCTTCCTTGACCGCCTCTACAAACTGCTCGAACTGGCTCGGCGTGATCTCGGCGGTTTCCGTGCCGGCAATGTTCGTGCGGCCGTTGACGTCCAGAGCCTTGACCTTGTACGTCGTCAGCCTGTCCGTCAGAACGTCCCCATCGGCGATGCTTCCGACCAGGTTGACCATGACGGTATCGACCCGCTTCAGCACCTCCCACGGCACGGCACACGCCCCGTCCGAATCGAGCACGGTCGCTATCTTCGCGAAGTCCGTTGCCCAGACCGCCCGGACCGAGTCGAACCCGTCCCAGCCGTCACCCAGATCGAAGACCGCGCGGATGTAGTTGACCGTATTCGCCGCGAATTTCTCCGAGCCCGTACGGACCAGCTGCTGGTCGTCGGCTCTGAAATTCAATGTAACTGTGTTCATTGTGACCTCCATCAGTGTAATTTCTTCGTTGGGAGCGCATAGACCTTCTTGATTCGTTCGTCCATGTCTCCGTTCCAGCCGTTAGCCTTGTACGCCTCGAACAATATGTCGAGCTCCCGGCGTTGTTCCGGGGTAGCGTACCCGGCGTCCAGCCTTTTTTCGATATTGTCAGAAAGAGCCGTATAAGATACAGCCGCGAGGGTCTTCAGTATTTTGTCGTCTCGGTCTTCCCTATCGTCCCTTCGCCTGTCGTGCCGGCTAATTAAGAATGTTATCAGCCCAAACAATGCGTTGGAACTCACGACCGCCACGATGATTGTCGCCACCATCAGAAACGCCCCCTTCCGTTCTTCGATGTCTGTACGAGCGCCGCGATGATGTAGGCGACGCCCGCGCCTATTGATAGTCCTAAAATAATCCCTGTCATTTCTTCCACGTCTTCATTGCCTTTATCGTATCTGTTCCGCACCGTCCGACCGGCTTCCATCCAAGAGCCTTCTGGAACGCGCTGACAGCGTCGGCGGTCTTCTGCCCGAAAACGAAATCGAGCGCGCCCTTATAAAAGCCGGCCCATTTGAGGAACGCCTGGATCCGGTACACGTCTACGCCGTAGTCTCCGATTCCGTACCACGTCCGGATCGCGCCCTTGACCCGGTACGAGTAATAATACCGCCACTTGCTCGGCTTCTGGGTAACAGACTTCGAATCCATGACCGCGTACGTGCCGCCCAGCTTCTTGTAATGGCTGTTTGCGACGTACTTCGTGCC
>OCVV011254861.1_pt1 | contig 18764 bp, 14 predicted proteins | sample 1539721 | NCBI WGS metagenome assembly OCVV01 (sample SAMN02144230, study PRJEB22623) | gut metagenome | biome: sheep rumen | host: Ovis aries | place: New Zealand | reverse complement strand
CTTTTCTCTCCTTCTCCCTTTTCTGCTGTTCGAGCTTCATTCTCGCAGCTACCTCACGAGGATCCTCAAACTCGGCCTCTTCATCGCCTTCGTTCTCTTCCTCGATAGCGGCCTTAGCCTCTTCGATCTCCTCATCGGTAAGGTCCTCAAGAGCCTTCTTTTTAAGCTCTTCCTCGTCCTCCTCCTTGACCTCAACGCCCTCAGCGTCACCGAGCTCGTTGGCGATCATTGACTTGTTTTCTTCAATACGTCTGCGCTCCGCAGCCTGACGTTCTTCTTCTTCACGTCTCAGGCGCTCTTCTTCCTCACGCTTACGCATCTCTTCGAGACGAGCCAGACGCTCCTGCTCCTGACGCTCTCTTTCTCTTTCCTCGGCCTCCTGCTCAAGACGTTTCTGCTCAAGCATTTCCTGAAGACGTTTTTCCTCTTCTTCCTTTTCACGCTGTATTCGTTCAAGCTCGGCACGTTTTGCCTCTTCAATACGTCTTTGCTCTTCCTGACGAGCAAGCTCCTCCTGCCTGAGCCTTTCAGCCTCTTCGGCAGCCTTCTGGCGTTCGATCCTCTCAGCCTCACGAGCAGCGAGGAAGTTTCGCTCTATCTCAATACATCTGCTGATTTCGTCAAACATACCGCTGACGTCTTTAGGGAAGCTTCTTTTAAGCTTAACCTCGCCGTCAGAGCCGATAAATCCGGGCACTGCATCAGCAATAACACCGTAGTCGGAAGCAAGCTCCTTTTCAAAGCGTTTCAAAAACTTCGGCTGAAGCTTTTTCTGCTTCTGAGATTTAAGCTCTGTAAAGCTGTCGTTCTGCCCCTTTTCGGTATAGTTCCTGAACAGCAGGAGATTGAGCGCCACCACCTTGTAGAAATCCGCAACATAGCTTTCATCGGGTCTTACGGCGGTGTTCTCAACGTTGATCTCATAACCTACCTTGTCATAGCTTTCGATATACTGCCACAGTGCAAGGCAAGCCTTGAGGTCAACGTTTTTCATGATAGCGTTTGTTCTCATAACAGGCGGTCTTATGTAGGTATTACCAAGCGTCTGACAAAGCTCCGAGCCCTTATAGCCCTCAATAGCCTTTTTGAGCTTTTCAACTCTCTGCCAGATAGACACTCCGTTATCGTCATAGGAGTCAAGGCTTTCAGTAGTTTCAAGCTTGACCTCTATCTTCATTTTACCGCCCGCACCGTTGTCTATAAAGGTATCATACCCGAGGGTATAAACCTCCTCGTCACGGGAAACCTGAGCGAGCTTTTCATATCTTGTATTTATAAAGATGTAAAGCCTGTCAACGAGAGTGTTCACGAACTTATTCTCGTAGGTCATAAAGCTTTCCTCTTTATGAATGTTCAGTATTTTTGACGGGGTTATTTTACCTGTTTTTCTGTCAATGCTCTGAATAAGGTCTGTATGCTGAGCCAGATGCTTAACAGACTCAACCGTTATCTTTCTTGAAAGTGCGATAGGCACAATTTCCTCAACGTCTTCTATAGTACGTCTCGGGTCACGAAGCACATTATCGACATGGAGCAGACCATTTTCAATAGTCTCTACCCATGAAACGTCGATGGCCTTAGCCATTAGCTTCCTGTTGACAGCAAAGGTATTTCGGCTTGCTTGAATGAGCGACTCCAGATTTTCGTACAGCTCATCATCACCGAAAGCCTCTAAAGACTTTTTGAAGTCCTCATACCATTCTCCGTATTGGCCGCCCAATCAATTCACCACCTTTGTAATGATTTTTTACTGCAATGAATTATCAGAACAGCTTCTGCAGTCTTTCGAGGTAAGCCACAGACTCCTTCATCTGATTCTTACCGAAGGACTTCTGAATATAAACAACAAGCTCTCTGAGCTCATCTCTCAGCATAGCAAGGTTGAGAGACTCAAACTTTCTGAAGATCTTTGTTGCCAGAACGTAGTCTATACCGTCAAGCTCCTCGCCGCCGCAGGCAACGTAAACAGGAACGAACAGACCCATCTGTTTAAGGATACGGTTACCGAAAGCCACTCTGAGCTTTTCAATTACCCACAGGTCAAGCTGCTGGATCTTCTTCAGGTTTTCCTGAGAGATAGGATACTTGTCCCAAGCCTCCTGGAAGAGCACCTCCAGATGATCGAAGCCCATGTGAATAGGACCCTGGTCGGGAGCATCGAAAGCAACGCCCTTAGCGTCGAGGTTAATAGGCTGAGCACGGTCGTAAACCTTATCTGAGATAGCGAAGGTCGAGTCGTCGTTATTAGCCGTACCGATATACCATATATTCTGAGAAATAACAAGCTTGCCCTTGTCCAGCTTTTCAGGGTCAGTGCTCCACACGTTCGGAACGATGTCAAGCTCCCACTCATCAGCGTTAGGCATTTCGAGAATGGAGAGCATCTCAGCGAAGTAGTACTCAATACGAGCGATATTCATCTCATCGAGAAGGATAAGGTTAATATCGTTATTATAGTTTGATGAGTAAATTCTTTTAAGAACCTCTGTCTCGTTGAAGTTCTTTGTAAATTCATTGAAGTAACCGAAGAGCTCGGTTCTGTCACGCCATGACGGCTGAACGGAAGCGATAGTGGTGTCATTTCCGAGGAACTTACCAAACGAGTAGGGAAGTGATGTTTTACCTGTACCTGAAATACCCTGCAGGATAATAAGCTTTGTAGACGCCATACCGGCTACAAACAGCCAGATAGTTTTAGGCTCATAGAACAGGTGCATTCTGGAGCAGGCGAAGTTTCTGTACATATCGCAGAACTGTGCAAGAGTTATGCTGTTGTCATACTCGGGCGGCTGATAGTTCTTGTAGAAGTTATCAACCTCAATGAGCTTGGAGAATCTGATGTCGGTAGTATGAACCACACCGTCTTCGGCAACAGCAGGTGCTGCGGAAGCTCCGCCCTCGCCTGCTTCATTCAGACCGTAGCCTGTACCGTCAGCGAGCGAAAGCGCACCGGAGGTAGGTATACCCATCTGGGCTACCTTCATAGCCATGATCTCGTCTTTCTCCTTAGTCATCTTAAGGACCTGTCTCTGCAGATGAGCGATCTCCTCCAGCAGATCCTCGTTGCTGACGATCGAGTGCCTGAACCTTACATACTTTCGTATCGCAAGAATAATCAGGAACACGATCAGCACATAGATAGCAATAACGACAATAATAGCAAGTACTGCCAGTATCCAGCCCAGTGCTCCGAAGTCAGTAGAGTATGTTTTGAATATGCTTATGTAATTCTTTATGTTGAAAATCTGTTTCAGTCCGTGCCAGAGACCTGAAAAAATCATTGCAAAGCCTTTGAGCATTTCGGAAATGAAAACAAAAAACCATTTAAGAAAGCTGTTCATATTTTTCTCCGATCGGTAGTTTTACTCCTCTTTATTATCAGGAGCTTCATCTTTTTTTGCTGTATCTTCGGCTTTTTCCTCGGATCCAGCCTTAGCTTCGGGTTTTGCCTCTTCTTTGGATCCTTCCTTAGTATCTTCGCCTGAGTCCTCACCATCATTAGTCTTCTGGCTTGCGAGGTACTCTTCTATAGCACGTTTTTTGATTTCTTCCTCATCGTCCTCGGTAAGTCTGGGCTTTTTGATCTCCACGAGAGTCATAATGAACTTGTAGAGCTCAAACAGGAAGAACAATGCCATAGGAATGATAATGCAGATAAAGAAGCCTGTCTTTGTTCTCAGGAAGTCCATAACCTTACCGAAGCCCGGAACCTTGAATTCAGTCCACTGACCGATTATATCTCCTGTCTGAACGGGAATTGTATCGTCAATGCTGTTATTATCTCCTCGTGTAACAAAGCTGAGGTTTCCGTTATTATCAATGATTTCCACAATTCTATGGGTGTTTTTCTGTTTCTGTCCGTCAATGATAGTCCAGAAGGTGATAACATCTTTTTCTTTAAGTGATTTAACGTCATCTATCTCCTTGACAATAATAAGGTCGCCCTTTTTGAATGTCGGCTTCATCGAGTCGGACTCAACAGTCATAGGCATGAAACCAAACAGATTAGGAATTCCGTTGTTTCTGTCTGATGAGAACACAAGAATGGTTATCAGCAGTGCAAGTATAAGAACTACCCATGCTATGACGTTTACAATAATTTTAAGTGCTTTCTTCATAATCTTTTTACTCCTTCACCTATTAGGTTGATTCTACTATCTTAAAGTCCATACCAAGCTTTAGCGTTCCGCCGATGAGCTCGTCAGTGCAGTCGGGGTCGTCACCTTCAAGCCAGATAACCACAGTGTATTTATCTTTGGCTTTCGGTTCAAATTTCTTATGCTTGTTGGTCATTACAACGGTATTGGATTTGAATTCCTTATCACAGTCGGATTCAATACCGCCGCCGTTGGACTTAGTCTTACCGTAGACTGTTTTCTCACCGTTCACATAGAGCGCTATCCTGATAGCCTCGTCAACGTGGTTGGTCACATTTTCAATAGTCATTTTTCCCGAGTAGGTAAGGGTATCATCGCCCGAATTAATAAGGTAGAAGGTATAGGCGATATAGCTGTCACCGTTGTGACTTCCGTTGATCTTATCAATGTTAGCGGGGAGGTCCTCGCCGCTGATATTGGTCATATCATAAACTATGTCAGCATTCAGCTGAGCATTTGCTCTGTCATACTCTGGTGTCTCCGACAGGGTCAGACCCTGCTGAAGCATATCATATTTACTGATCTTTACAGTAAAGCTTCCGTATTTATCATAAAAATATGAAAACGCATAAGCTATTGCAATGATAGCGATCAGTATGATCAGAAGCAGCGACAGTATCCTGACGATTACGACATGACGCTTGACCTCTTTAGCAGTTCTTCTGAGTTCAAGAACATCTCTGATTTTTTCGTCCAATGCAATTCTCCGTTTCTTATTTATTAGTTATTATTCTGATCCTGAGCAGATGAAGGCTCTTCTTCCGCTTCATCTCCTCTTCGTCTGACATATCTCTCGGCAGTATATCTTCCTGCGAGAGTTCCCGCACAGTATCGGCATTCAAAGCCGAAGAGCTTTTCTGCCTGCATACTGTTGAACACGCCGTCGGCTATAGGCTCTGCTCCCAGGTCGGACACAAAATCTATCAGCGACTTTACGGCCGCATCAGACCTGTCATCCTTTCCAAGGAAGCCTGTTACCTCAGGGCTCAGCATAACATAATCGCACTCAAAGCTTGACAGTCTCATGATCGGACAGGCATCGTTTCCGAAATCCGTCACCATAAAGTGAAAGCCCCTGTTCCTGAGATGCTTTATCGTTGTAGCGACAACGCCGTCAGTTTCTTCAAGTATCTTCTCTGAGAGAGCAAAGCATATCTTATTTGTTGCAACATTATATTTCTGACAGTAGGTGAGGATATTTCTCTCAGCCTTCGGGTCACTCAGATACTTGGCAGATGCATATACCGACAGCCAGTCAAACCGAAGCTCTCTGTCCTGAAACTTCAGCACCGATTCAAGCGCCTGCAAAAATTCCAGATCGAAAAGTGTTACGCACTGATTTGTTACCTCGGCAACATCACGGTAGTTCTCAGGCATAAGCGTTCCGAGCCCTGGGGTATTGAGTCTTGTCTGCGACTGGTAAAAGGCTGTTGATCCGCTGGCGATTTCCCTGATGACCCTGTAATACAGCTCTATAGCCCGTACACCGTTCACTGTAGTTGCCTTTGTATTCTCGCTCAAATCAACACCTCCTTAAATACCATAGTTATTCTATTCTATTATACATCAATTGTTAGTAAAAGTCAATAAAAATCTAAAATTTTTAATTATTAATTGTGTTTACAAAACCAAAGAAATGCAATTTGATCTCCGAGGAATATTTATGCTGAAAACGGATACAATATGTGCAAAGAACATTATAAGTACAATAAAACGTACTATAATTATACAAGTACTGTTTTATGTACAGTTAGGAGAGCCTGTGAAACTTACCAAACGCATGATAATAAGGGCTTTGAGCCTTCTTACAGCAGTAGGCGGAGTACTCGGAGCAAAAGATATTATCCTTATGAACGAGAACGAAGAACTGAAGCTTGACCGTGAATATTCCTACACAAGGGCAGTAGGCGACCTGTCAGACGAGCTTGATACCGTCAGCACAACTTTAGAAAAACAGCTTTATGCATCGGGAGCAGACATTCACCGTGACCTGTCAGTAAAGCTCTGTTCCGATACGGCAGAGGCAAAGACAGCGCTGGCACAGCTTCCGAACGAAACAACTGACCTTGCGACAGTAAATAAATTTCTTTCGCAGGTAGGGGACTATTCGCTGAGCCTTAGCAAAAAGCTGTCCGCAGGAGGGGAGATTTCAGCAAAGGAGTATAAAAACATTGAGGAGCTTTATAATGTCTCAAAGGAGCTTTGCGAAAAAATGAGACTTCTCAGAGAAAGCATAGAAAGCGGAGAGACAGTCTTTGAGGCCGATACCGATACACGGGTGCCTGTACTTTCGGACGGCTTTGAGGAGCTTGACGAGGCTATGTCGGGCTGTCCCAAGCTTATCTATGACGGGCCGTTCTCCGACAATATCCTTGAGAGAACACCGATGATGACCAGAGATGCCGAAAAAGTAAGCCGTCAGCAGGCGCTTACAAAGTGCAGAATGGTGCTTGGGATCGACTCAAACGACCTGTCGGTTATTGAAACTGTCTCGGGCAGAATGCCGGGCTGGCGCTTTTCTGACAGTGAGGGCGGTATCTGTTGTGAGGTGACGGAAAAGGGCGGCTATCTCTCATATTTTCTGCGGTCACGTCAGCCTGAGAGGGTAAAGCTCAGCACTGACGAGGCAGTACAGAAGGCAGAGGATTTTCTCACCGAGCTTGGAATGGACTCACTTAAATCGACCTATTATGAGACTTATGCGAATGTTCTCACAGTAAACTTTGCTTATCAGGACCTTGATGTGCTATGCTATACCGATCTTGTAAAGGTATCGGTAGCACTGGATAACGGAGAAATACTCGGGTATGACGCAAAGGGCTGGCTTGTAAACCACCATAAAAGGCAGTACAGGCGTGACATCATATCGCTTAGCTCAGCCTCGGAGCGTGTTTCTCCGAAGCTAAAAATCGAGAGCTCTCAGAAGGCGCTTATCCCCGCTGATGACCTGAGCGAGAAGCTCTGCTATGAGTTCAGATGTAAGGCAGATAACGGCAGAACGGCTCTTGTTTATATCAATGCGGAGACAGGAAAAGAGGAGCAGATACTCCTCCTCGTGGAGTCAGAAAACGGAGTTCTGACAATCTGAAATCACGGGATACAAAAAAGCCGAAGAGGATAAAACTCTTCGGCTTTGTTTTGAATTTAAGCCAATCCTATAAGCTTTGCTTTGATCTTTACGATGTCCAATGTATTTACCGTACCGTTTCCGTCAAGGTCGGCAAGCTTACTTTCGTAGTCATTCAGCGGCATATAGCCTACGAGAGATGATTTAATTCTGACAATATCGAGTGTATTCACAACACCGTCCATATTCACATCTCCGAGAACTGCCAGCTCAGCAGAGAACCCGTCAACCACCTGCATATCCTTTACAGTAACCTGATAGTCTCTTGTAACAAATCCCGTTGCATTGGCTCTGAACGTGAAGTCACCGCCTGCCATAATAAGATCGTTTATAGGGAGATACACACGGCCTTCTTTAGTTGTCATTGTAAATCTTATTTTACCCTCGCTGTCATAGATCTTAACGGCTGCCGTGCGTGCGGCTGATGTCTCATTATTGGTTATAAGACGTACAGTATAGCCTGTCATAGTAGCGCCCGTAATCTCATTGGAGATCTGTCCGAGCACAGTGCCGTACAACGGTCTTATACATATCTTATAGGAAACCCGTGCCTCAAGATCAGTGAAGGTGTGGCTTGTTCCTGTGATATTAGTGCCTGAACCTGTATAAGAAGCGCCTGTTTCATTTGGCTTTATGTACACTCTGTAGCCTGTAGCCCCCTGCAGAGAGTTCCAGCCTATGGTCAGAGAATTCTCGGTTGAGCTTTTCAGGCTTACAGTGGTTATCCGACCGTACTCGGTAATATCGCTGAAGCTGTTGGATACAGGACCGAGAACACAGCTGTCTGTCCATGTCTTTTTGCCTGTGGGATTATAGAAAGGTCTTATACAGAATGTGTATTGAACTGTAGGAAGAAGATCACTGATAGTGCCTGATGTTGTGTAAGTATATCCTCTTCTGGTGTAGCCCTCTGAGCCGTCGGCCTTCTTTGCATACAGAACGTATCCTGTAGCAGAAGCCACGGGGTCCCACTTTAAGGTAAAGGAGCTTTCGGTCTTTGCTGATTTAACCAGAGATGTAACAGCACCGCCCTGAAGCTTCACTCTGTTTGAAACACCTAAGTACGCATTTGATGAATCATACATTTTAACATAATATTCGGCATTGTAAAGGTCGAGAGAAACATTAGCCGTAAGTGTCTTTACGCTTGCGAGCTTTACCTCAGCGCTGCCTGAGGTATCACGTCTGTAAATATCGTATCTTACAGCTCCCGTGCCTTTCTTCCATGAAAGAGCTGCCGTATCACAGTCGGTTACCTTGCCTGTGAGGGTAGTAGTGATATTATTTCCCTTGGTGTACCATACGTTCATATCAGTGTATGTATTGATACCCGGAACTATACCCGTACCTGAGTACTGCCACATTTCCATAGCATTTGTCCACCAGGTCTCATAGTTATAATGTGCAACCCAGATAGGGTAGGACTTAGCAAGCTCTGCACCGTTGATAACGTAAGTCAGCCATGAATAGTTAGCATAAACTCCCGACTGATAGCCTGCACTTATTATTTTATTGCAGAAAGCCTTGCAGAGATTTGTTTTCTCAGCAACCGAAAGCCCTGCACTGTCAAGTCTTCCCGTATCGTAGTCAACGCCCTCAATATCGTAGTAAATAGGCATATCAAGAGATGCGCCGCCCAGCATATTAAGAACGAACTGAGCCTCAGCCTGAGCCTCGGTTGTGTTTATAGCCTGAGTGTAGAAATAAACTCCGACCTTTAGGCCTGCTGCCTTTGCGCCTGTGAGGTAGGTTTTGAAGTTCGGGTCCTGCACGAGCGTTCCTGCTGAGCCGTAACCACGGTAGCCGGCTCTTATAATAGCAAACTCAATACCCGAAGCCTTGACCTTAGCCCAGTCAATATCGCTCTGATAGTAGGAAACGTCAATACCGTTTATCTTCTTATAATTAGCAAACCTTGCCTGATGGGTAAGCCCTTCGGCATAGCTTTCAGCATTCTGAGCCTTTTCGATAAACTTATAGTAGCCTGCATCATCCTGAGTTATAGGCTCGGGAATGTCATCGGAAGCCTGAACAGCAATAGTATCGTTTCCTGAGTGTGTCTGCGGGTCGGCATTTACAGTCATAGCTGTTGCGCTCAGCAGAGTGCAGGCAGCAGCAGCGGCAAGCAAAACCGACAGCCGTTTAATTAAGAACATATTTTAACCTCCGTTTAATTCTGGTATCGGTTCGCAGAAAATCTCCCTGATAAGCTGCACCGACACATATAGTGTTATTATACACTGTTTTGTGTGAAGTGTCAACCTTTGGCGACATTTTTCAGCTATTTTTCACAAAGAGAACCATAATTGTAAACATTTACTGTTCGGCTTGATTTTTTTTGATAAATATGATATTATTATAAGGTTAGTATTGAATTTCATAGATTATGGAGAGTAAAATGGCAGACAAATTACTTGATATTCTCCTTGACGCTGTTGTTGACTGTGCAAAGCTTATCCCGTTCATTTTCGGAGTTTACCTTCTGATAGAGTACCTTGAGCACCATTCCACGAACAAGCTTGCAAAGGCACTCGGAAAGATGGGACCCTTCGGACCTGTCGGCGGAAGCATACTGGGAGTTGCGCCTCAGTGCGGTTTCTCGGTTGTGGCTTCAAACCTGTATGCAGGAAGGCTTATAACGGTCGGTACGCTAATTTCGGTGTACATCTCAACCAGTGACGAGGCTATACCTATTATAATCTCAGAGCCGAGACTTATCAAAAAGCTCTGGGTGCTCATTCTTATAAAGGTAGTAACTGCGGTTATTGCAGGACTTATAGTTGATACGGCAGTCAGGGTTTTCCACAAGGAAAATAAGGAAGAGCCCTTCAAGGAGCTTTGTCATGACTGTGACTGCGAGCATCACAGTATTCTGCAGTCAGCCCTGCATCACACAGTGCAGATCGCAGTATTTATACTGATAGTTAATCTTCTGCTGGGCGGCTTTATGGAGCTTGCAGGCGAGGATACCGTAAAGAAGATCCTTATGACGGACAGTATCTTCCAGCCGTTCATAGCAGCAGTGATAGGCTTTATCCCGAACTGCGCAGCCTCTGTTGTGCTCACACAGCTTTATGCAGAGGGTGTGCTGGGCTTTGGCTCGCTGGTGGCAGGTCTTTGCACAGGTGCAGGAGTAGGTCTTCTGGTGCTGTTCAGAACAAACAGACACCACCTGAAGCAAAACCTCACGATACTGGGCTTGCTTTATGTGTTTGCCGTAGCGTCAGGACTAATAACAAGAATATTTGCATAAAAAAGGCTGTCGGATATTACTCCGACAGCTTTTTGTTATACATTTGTTTTTCTGATTTTCCGTGCCTTGCTTTTTACCTTGCGTCCGAGATGAACACCGATCTCAAGCATAGCCGCATACTTGTCAATGCAGACTATAACATAAGACTCCGCATACTTAGGCAGTCTTAATGTCAGAGGCCACATATGCTTAACGATCATATCCTCTTCACGCTTGTCGATCTCGAAGTGCTCTTTAGCATTCTTGAGTGCAACCTTCGGGTGATACGAGCCGTGACGCTTTTCACCCTTTTTCCTGTCACGCTCTCTCCAGTCATAGAGATACAGATCATGCAGAAGCCCTGCACGCGCCGCAGACTTTGAATCCAGTCCGAGCTTTCTGCACACAAGATAGTTATAGTATGACACATTTAAACAATGCTGATAGCAGGTAGTGCTGTAATGATGACGGAATTTCTTCATCTCATTGACAGTCTCATCATCTATCAGATCTTTCACAAATTCAAAATATTCCTGGGTCTTTGCAGAGTTTTCGATAGAGTATTTTGAACCCAGAGCTTTGGACATGGGCATTACCTCATTTCTTATCTCGGTTCTGCTGAACCACACTCGAACAATAGCTTATGACGGTGCGAAGCGTATATACTTCTAACCATAATCATTATACACTATCTGTTGTGGTTGGTCTATGCTAATATGTTGACAATTCAATGAAAATTAATAAAATCAGTAATATTTTTTATCAAAAAATGCAGGGATAAAATCCTCGCTTGCAGAGCTTCTTTCCTGAAAAAATCCCTCAAAGCCCGCTTCCTCGACAGCTTTGAGCACACTTTCATACTCGAAAGTCGATGTCCGCCTTGTAAGCTCCTTAAAGTCAGAAGCGTGATAATAAGGCGTATACTGGCTCATAAGGCTCAGGAGAATATCATCGGGCTCAAAGCACTCACGCAGAGCCTTTATAACGTCTATCGAGTCATGCCTGTGTGTCGGGAGAACAAGATGTCTGACAATAACACCTTTTCTGAGCAAACCTTTTTCATCATAAACCGGCTTGCCGACCTGCCTTTGCATAAGCTTAACAGCTTCGAGCGCTTTTTCAAAATAGTCGGAAGCCTTGGAATAGCGCTCCGAAAGAACGCTGTCCCTGTATTTAAGATCGGGCAGATAGACATCAATATAACCCGAGAGCATATCCAGTGTCCCGGCCTTCTCATATCCGCCTGTGTTCCAGACAGTAACAGGCCTGTCGTGACCCAGCATATCAAGCGCTTCGATTATCTGCGGTGTAAACTGAGTGGGGCTTACAAGCTCAATATTCTCACAGCCCATATCAACAAGTCTCAGGAAAGTATCCCGAAGCTCCCTCACAGTCAGTGCAAAGCCTTTTCCCTCGTGAGAAAGCTCATAGTTCTGGCAGTAGCAGCAGTGAAGCGTACAGCCTGTGAAAAACACCGTGCCTGCACCGCCTTTACCGCTTATCGGCGGCTCCTCCCAGAGGTGCGGCTCTGCTCTTGCAATGCGTACCTGCGTGCCTTCTCCGCAGAAGCCCTTTCCCGAGTACCTGTCAGCCTTACATTCCCTCGGGCAAAGGGTACAGCTTTCAAATGAGTAATTCACTTTGTTCGCTTATTACGGCAGAGGAGCTTTCAGCACCTGTGCCGAAATATTCTTTCGCATAATAATTGCTTGCGGTTCCTGCTAAAACAACTACCGCAAACATTATAATAAAGAACACAACAAATGCTATGGCACAGCCCTTGCCCGCCTGATTCTGAGCATTATTCTGATTGGCTCGGCTGTTCATAAAGTTAACATACTGCTGCTGCATCTGAGGGGACATATTTCTGAAATTAGGATTGTTTGCCTGCTGCTGAACATACATTGAGGAACGGCTAAGCGGCGAGGGATTCTGCTGTGCAGGATTATAGGTCTGCTGAGGCGGTCTGTAATTCTGCTGAGGCATACGGTGGGGCTCGCTTCTGAAATTCGGGTCATGGGCTTCTTCACGGCGCTCCTGAGCTACGAAGTCATTTTTCTTCTCCTTGTACATATCGGTACCCTCAGCGTGGAAGTGCCTGTCAAACGGGTCGAGGGTATGAGTATGCTCGCTGTCGGCATAAATGCCGCAGTCTATGTCCTCTTCACGGGCAGTAAGGCACTCGGGGCATATCATCTCATCGTCAGAGCTGAAATGGTATCCGCAGAACTTACATCTTGATCTCATAACACACACTCCTTATATGAACTCACAGCCCTTGCGAACGGGACTGCACATCTGTTTATAGGAATAGCCCTCAATGCTGTCAAATGCTCTCCGAAGCGCATCGTCATTATCAAACACACCAAAAACGGCTGAGCCGCTTCCTGTCATAAGTGTCTGTAAAGCGCCTGCACGTCTGAGGTCATCTTTAGCCTTTTGTATCTCATCGGGGCAGAAGGCATATTCCAGAGCATTGAACATATTAGCGCAAAAGCTGTAAATATTACCGCTTCCGAGGCTTTTCACAAACACATCTGTACTGCATCTTTTCGGGTTTACAATGCGGTCATAGGCCTTGTAGGCTTCGGGAGTTGAAATGCCTATATCGGGCTTTATGATCAGGAATTTACACGGCGGAGAGGGAAGTCTGTGAACTATCTCTCCAATGCCCTGACAGAACTGAGTTCCTCCCACAAGGCAGAAGGGCACATCAGCGCCAAGTGTCACGCCGACACGGCCGAGCTCATCGTCAAGAAGATTTGTCCCGTACATAAAATTCAGCGCACTGAGCATTGCCGCACAGTCGGAGCTTCCTCCGCCCATGCCTGCCATAGAGGGCAGGTTTTTCTCAACCCTGACGGTTATTTTTCTTCCGTAATCAATCCCTGTATGCTTTTGGAATGCAGTTATCGCTTTCCATATCAGGTTTGATTCATCACACGGAAAGCCTTCCTTATCGCATAGGATTTCAATACCCTCGCCCTCGGTAAGGCTGATATCAAGAATGTCATAAAGGTCTACCGACTGCATTACCGAATTGATCGTATGGTAGCCGTCCTGTCTTTTGCCGACAATGTCGAGCATAAGATTTAATTTTCCGTTGGCTTTGACCCTGAGTTTTTCACAAACCAGATCCATATTTTTCTCCTTAATGTCCGAACCGTGGGTACAGTACAAAGCAGTACAGCACCGCCCACAGTATAAGTTCGCAGATATTGATGATGTAAAAGCTGATATGCTTAGTCTTATGGTGAAAGAGCCTCATTCCGATAAGGGCACCGAAAGCTCCTCCGATAAGACCGAGAAGCCACAGCGTTTTCTCGGGAGTTCTCCATTTGTGACGCTTTGCTTTCAGCTTGTCTGCTCCGTATGCAAGGAGCGTTAATACGTTTATCGCAATAATATAAATGTAAAAGTACTTCATTCTATTATTATAGCACATCTTTCCGATATTGTAAAGATATCCCCCTCCGAAAAAACGGAAGGGGATAAACGTTTTTATCTGAAGTAAGCAACTCCGCTTTCAAATATCTTCTGATCCTTCTCACCCGGAACATTGAGGTAAACTCCCGAGCCGATACGCTCCGAGTGACCCATCTTTCCGAGAACTCTGCCGTCAGGTGAGGTAATACCCTCGATAGCCTGTACAGAAGTATTAGGATTGCAGTGAATATCGTATGTAGGCTGACCCTCGAAGTCAACGTACTGAGTAGCTATCTGACCGTTCTTAGCAAGCTCGGCGATCTCCTCGGCTGTTGCCACGAAGCGGCCCTCACCGTGAGAAATAGCGATAGTGTGAATATCTCCTACCTCGCAGCCTGCAAGCCACGGGCTCTTGTTTGAAGCTATTCTTGTGTTTACAAGCTTTGACTGGTGCCTTGCGATAGTATTGAAGGTCAGAGTCGGGGAGTCTGTACGCATATCTCTGATCTCACCGTAAGGAACAAGGCCGAGCTTTATAAGCGCCTGAAAGCCGTTGCAGATACCGAGCATAAGTCCGTCTCTGTTTTTCAGAAGCTCATGGATAGCGTCTGTAAGCTTGGGGTTTCTCAGGAACGAAACGATGAACTTACCGCTTCCGTCAGGCTCGTCACCGCCCGAGAAGCCTCCGGGCAGCATAACGATCTGGCTTTCCTTGATCTTCTTCTCCATAGCATCAACGGATTCCTTGATAGCCTCGGCGGTAAGGTTTCTTACGACGAAAATGTCAGCCTCAGCGCCTGCTCTCTCAAACACTCTTGCAGTATCGTACTCGCAGTTAGTACCGGGGAATACAGGAATAAGTACCTTAGGCTTAGCCGCCTTGATTGCAGGCGCCTTTCTCTCTGCTGCCTCGAAGCTGTAAACCTCGGGCTTTTCCTCGGGCTCCTTAACGTGAACAGGATAAACAGGCTCAAGCTTCTGCTCCCAGAGGGTCTGAAGCTCTTGCGCATCAATAGAGTAGCTGTCTGAAACGATCCTGTAATCCTCAATAGTCTCACCGATAACTCTCTCGTCGGTCTCGGTGCCCTCGGCAAGCTCAAGCACAAATGCACCGTAGCAGTGTCTGTAGAGCTCATTAGCAGTAAGCTTTTCGGTGAACTTAAATCCTATCTTGTTTCCGAAGCACATCTTAGCTATAGCCTCGCTCACACCGCCGTAGGATACAGCCCAGCTTGACAGTACCTTGCCGTCAGCTATCAGCTTTTCGACCTTCTCGAATACAGCTCTCAAAGACTCAAACTTAACAAGCTTGTTCTCGTCATACTCAGGCTTGATAAGAATAACCTTCGAGCCTGCCTTCTTGAACTCATTTGAAACGATGTTCTTTGTATCAGCAACCGATACAGCAAACGAAACCAGTGTAGGCGGCACATCAATATCCTCAAATGTACCCGACATTGAGTCCTTGCCTCCGATAGAGCCGCAGGCAAGCTCGATCTGAGCCTTGTAAGCACCGAGCAGAGCCGCCAGAGGCTTGCCCCAGCGCTCAGGGTCATTCTGAGTTCTCTCAAAATACTCCTGGAAGGTCAGCCAGCACTTTTCATAAGTACCGCCTGCTGCGACAACCTTAGCGATAGACTCAACAACTGCCGACATAGCCCCGTGATAAGGGCTCTTTGAGGACAGGAAAGGATCATAGCCCCAAGCCATAATAGAAGCTGTGTTTGTCTCTCCCTTGAGGACAGGTATCTTCGCAGCCATAGCCTGAGTAGGAGTATTCTGATACTTACCGCCGTAAGGCATAAGCACAGTACCTGCACCGATGGTTGAGTCAAACCTTTCTACCAGACCCTTCTGTGAGCAGACATTCAGGTTTGAGATCATAGCCTTCCAGCGGTCAGCGGTATCCTCGGTGTTCTCATCGGCAGCGATAAACGGCTCAGCGACTGTTATATCAGTGTGCTTCTCGGCACCGTTTGAATTCAGGAACTCTCTTGACAGGTCAACTATAGTCTTGCCGTTCCAGTTCATTCTGAGTCTCGGCTCTTCGGTAACTCTTGCCACCATAGTAGCCTCTAAGTTCTCCTTTGCAGCCTCAGCCATGAACTTTTCAAGGTCAGATCTTGCAACAACAACTGCCATTCTCTCCTGGCTCTCCGAGATAGCAAGCTCTGTACCGTCAAGGCCGTCATATTTCTTTGTAACAGCATCGAGGTTTATCTGCAATCCGTCGGCAAGCTCACCGATAGCAACAGACACACCGCCTGCACCGAAGTCGTTGCATCTCTTGATCATCGAGGTAACAACAGGGTTTCTGAACAGTCTCTGCAGCTTTCTTTCCTCGGGAGCATTACCCTTCTGTACCTCGGCACCGCAGCTCTCCAGCGAGTGCAGCGTGTGGCTCTTAGATGAGCCTGTAGCACCGCCGCAGCCGTCACGGCCTGTTCTGCCGCCGAGAAGTATTACGATATCCTCGGGAGCAGGTCTTTCACGTCTTACGTTCTTTGCGGGAGCAGCACCTACAACAGCACCTATTTCCATACGCTTAGCAACGTAGCCGGGGTGATATATCTCATTAACATGGCCTGTAGCCAGACCAATCTGGTTTCCGTATGATGAATAACCGTTAGCAGCGCCCACAACGATCTTTCTCTGAGGGAGCTTTCCCTGAATAGTATCAGCAACAGGCACCAGCGGATTTCCCGCACCTGTAACTCTCATAGCCTGATATACGTATGAACGCCCTGACAGCGGGTCTCTGATAGCACCGCCGAGACAGGTAGCAGCACCGCCGAAGGGCTCTATCTCTGTCGGGTGGTTGTGAGTTTCGTTCTTGAACATCAGCAGCCAGTCCTCGGGCTTGCCGTCAACGTCTACAGTTATCTTTACCGAGCAGGCATTTATCTCCTCGCTCTCGTCAAGGTCCTTGAGAAGCCCTGCCTTTTTAAGCTGCTTAGCACCTATGCAGGCAAGGTCCATAAGAGTAATGGGCTTGTCTGTTCTGCCTGCGTACAGGTCTTTTCTGGTATTTACATAGTCCTTGAATGTGTCTGCTATATAGTCAGCCTTGATGTCCACATTGTCAACTATAGTCAGAAACGTTGTGTGACGGCAGTGGTCTGACCAGTATGTATCTATCATTCTTATCTCAGTGATAGTGGGGTTGCGCTTCTCCTGATCTCTGAAATAGTCACGGCAGAATCTGATATCATCAAGATCCATTGCCAGACCCAGCTCAGAGAGCATAGCCTTCAGGTCATCTTCTGTAGAGTAAATAAAGCCGTCGATAGTATCGACCTCAGTCGGTATATCATACTTGATGTCGAGAGTATCAAACTCATCAAGTGAAGCCTCTCTTGACTCAACAGGGTTAATGATATAGGCTTTGAGCTTTGCGATCTCCTCATCGGAAAGCTCGCCCGAAACTATATAAACAGTAGCCGACTTTACCACAGGTCTTTTTCCGCCTGTCAGCAGCGAAATACACTGAGCGCAGGAATCAGCCCTCTGGTCGAACTGACCGGGCAGATACTCAACAGCGAACATAGTCTCACCGTCAATTATCTGAGGAAGCTTGTCATAGGTGACATCTACAGCAGGCTCAGAGAATACCACAGGCACAGCAAGGTCAAAGTCGCTCTTCGGCAGACCCTCAGCGTCATAGCGGTTGATGACTCTGATATCCTTTACCGCATCCAGCCCCAGTGCTGACTTAATATCCTTTACAAGGCTCTTTGAAGCCACAGCAAACTCAGGCTTCTTCTCAACATAAATACGAAAAACAGACATATCAACAACTCCTTAGTTCTTATAAGAGCATACGGCAAAGCCGTTGTCTATTACAGATTATTATAGCACATCTTATACTATATTGTCAAACGTACTTTGTAAACTTTCTTCTTTACATTTTGCATTCCGTGTGGTATAATGATATCAGACTGAATATTCCAAGCACTTGCTTAATTTGCTTGATTGATTTAAGCACTTGCTTAATTTGCTTGACTATTTTAAGCACTTGCTTAATTTGCTTGATTAATTTAAGCACTTGCTTGATTTGCTTGACTGATTTAAGCACTTGCTTAATTTGCTTGACTATTTTAAGCACTTGCTTAATTTGCTTGACTGATTTAAGCACTTGCTTAATTTGCTTGACTATTTTAAGCATTTGCTTAATTTGCTTAGCAAATTCAAGCAAATCAAGCTGATACTGTTACTGAGACTGAAACTGTTACTGAAACTGTTACCGAGACTGAGACTGACACTGATATATAGGCAGCTCTGCCTGCAGAGCAGGTCTGTCTGTCGGTCTATAGAAAAGAAATTCTTTTTGGGTTCCGAAGCTATAGCCTTCTTCGGGATCGTATTATATGTTCGGGAGGTCGATAAAATGTTTGATGTACTGATAATCGGAGCAGGAGCCGTAGGCTGTGCGGCAGCACGGGAGCTCTCAAAGTATAAGCTCTCGGTCTGCGTGGCAGATAAGGAGAGCGATGTCTGCGAGGGCACTACAAAGGCAAACTCTGCAATTGTTCATGCAGGCTTTGATGCAGAGCCGGGAACGCTCAAGGCAAAGCTGAATGTCAGGGGCTCCGAAATGATGGAGGAGCTCTCTCGGAAGCTTGACTTTGCCTACAGAAGAAATGAAGCACTTGTACTCTGCTTTGATGAAGCACAGCAGGACGGGCTGAAAACCCTTCTGGAGCGTGGAGAGAAAAACGGAGTTAAGGGTCTGTCAATAATTTCGGGTGACGAAGCCAGAAGCTTAGAGCCTGCCCTTACCGATGAGGTCGTATCTGCACTCAGGGCTGAGACATCAGCTATA
>OCVV011325437.1_pt1 | contig 18771 bp, 21 predicted proteins | sample 1539721 | NCBI WGS metagenome assembly OCVV01 (sample SAMN02144230, study PRJEB22623) | gut metagenome | biome: sheep rumen | host: Ovis aries | place: New Zealand | reverse complement strand
ACTTGCCATTTTATCATCTCCTTTATTAAATTATAGCAAAGAAAAAGTAAACACATCTTTTTTGTGTCTACTTTTATCTTACAACTTCAAGTAATCTAGTCTTTTTTGTTCGGAAAATAGTAATATTACGATTAAATTAAATTAAAAAATATGTGATATAATTGTTAATGTAGGAGATGACAAAATGTTAAAAAAAGTTATGTTACTTTCTTTTTTACTACTATTATTTGTTAGTATAACTGGATGTAATAATTTAAATAATCAAAGTAATTATAGAAACGAAAATATTTCTCAAATAGAAATTATTAATGATTATATTAATATTAGAAAAGAAAAAAGTACTAATTCGGAAGTAATAGGAAAGGTATATAAAGGAGAAATATATACTATTATTTCTTCAGATGATTCGTCTAATAAATGGATTGAAATTGAAACATCAAATAAAATTCATGGATATATTTCTGGAGTAAACAATTATGTTAAATATATTGAATCTGTTGATGAAAAGAATAATAAATACAAAACGAAATATCACAAATATGAATGGAAATGTGATGTACCATTATCAGAAATTAAAACAATAAAAGATAATGGAATGATGGATATTCAACCTAAATTATTTATATCTAAGTCTGGTGATTTATATCAATTTTCTTTGAATAAAAAATATAGCAATGAACAAAATTGTAAAAAAATTGATTCAAATGTGACTTTTAAATACTTTAATATATTTCCTAATGATAGGGATTTATCTTTAGTCGTTGATAATAATAATAATTTTTATTATTATGAAACAGATTTAGTTAAATTTAGCGAATATAGTATATATCATTATAATGACACTATTAATTTTATTTTAAAGTATCCAATGAATTATATAAGTTATTCTAATAGGTACATAGAAAATGCTGGATCTACATTTTATGGATATTATGTCGATAATAATGCAATTTATAAAACTTTTTTATACTGGCAAGATAATAAAACGATATATCAAGAACCAACTATAGTTCATCAATTTTCTGATGAATATATAATATCTATTGAAGGAAAAGTATTTAAAACTGATAAAGCTTATTATAAAATTGGATTTATTAACAAGGAAAAGTGTGATGAATATGAAGATGTTGAGTGTGTAGAAGGGTTATTAAAAATAGATGATATAAGTAATCATTATAATGACATTGAATATTTTAATGGTAATTACATTATTTTTAAAGAAGATAATAGTATTTATACATACTGATTTAGTCTATGATATAATATTTTATGGTGAAAATACATGGGAAAAAGAGTTTTTTATTTGGATGTGTTAAGAGTAATTGCCTGTTTATCTGTTATTATGATTCATTGTAGTGCACGTTATGTTATGGAAGACATCGGATCTTTTAATTTTTGGATTGGTAATATATTTGATAGTTTGACTAGAATTGGAGTTCCAATATTTGTTATGATATCAGGTACATTAATGCTTGATAAAGGATATAAATTATCTAAAGAAAAATTAATTAAGCGTATCGTAAAGATGATTTTGTTTTTTGTTTTTTGGACTATTATATATTGTATGATATTTAACGTTATTTCCGTTATATTTATTAAACATGAACCAATTAATATTATTAATGTAATGGTTTCTTTAATTATAGGACATTTTCATTTGTGGTTTATTTATTTAATTATTGGATTATATCTGATAGTTCCTTTATTACGATTATGGGTAAATGATAAAAATAAAAAATATGTTGAGTATTTTATTTTGTTGTCAATAATATTTACATATATAATTCCTCAAATTATTAGTATAGGAAGCCTTTTTTGTCACTATTTTGAATATATAAATCAAGTTATTGAAGAAGAATTAATTATTAAATATGTAGGTGGTTATACAACTTATTTCATTATTGGGTGGTATATAAGTAATAACGATTTAAAGCATAAAAAAATTATTTATTTATGTGGATTGATTGGATTAGTCATAACATTAGTTGGTACATATTTGCTCTCTATTTCTTCCGGAAAATTTATAGATATTCTATATTCTAATTTGAGTATTAATGTTTTTTTTCAATCGATAGCAATATTTAGTATTGTTAAAGATAAGTTTATAAATACTAAAAATGAAAATAATATAGTTATTGATTCTATTTCAAAAAAAAGTTTAGGGATATATGCTTTACATCCTTTAATGATCTCTATTATTCTTAAAATATTTGAAAATGTTTTTATTGATTATGCTTTAATAAGCATTCCTATTATATTTATATTATCATTCATTCTTTCATATATTTGCTCATCAATATTTAGCAAAATACCAATTTTAAAGAAATTTGTGTAAATTAAATTATTATTTAATTTAAAATAGAAATATGTTATAATTGTATAAGATTTAATTTGAAAGGATGTATTTATGAAGAATAGATTATTAAGATTTTTATTAGTAGGGGCTTTGTCAGTTAGCTTAACTGGATGTGGTGGTAGTAGTACAGAAAGTCAGTCAAATTCAAGCGAATCGAAAGAAATAGAACTTTATCCAGTTAAAGTTGATGAAATGATAGATTATCGTGGACGATATGGATATGTTGATAAGAGTGGAAACTGGGTTATTGAACCACAATATATAGCTGCTGATAGTTTTGATTCTGAGACTGGTCTTGCAAAGGTTAGACTACCTAAAGGCGATTATGCAGTACAATATATTGATAATAAGGGTAAAGTTGTCATTGATGGATGTGGATCATATAGTTCAAAATCATTTAAAAATGGATATGCTGTATGTGGTACAAATGTAAGAGTAAAGACTTACTCTACATTAAAACTAATTGATAAAGATGGTAAGGAAATAATTCCTTCAGGTCAATATGAAAGAATGACAAATGTATCTAAAGATGGAATAATTGGAGTTGCAAAAGATACAGTATCTAGTATGGTTTATATGAAATTAGATGGAACAGTTATTATTGAAAAGCCATATAGTTATAATAGAAATTTTATCAATGCTTCAATGGTAAATGAAAAAGGATATGCTTATGATGGAAATGTAATCTTTGATATGAACGGAAATGAAATTGATGCTGAAGGAAACATTGATAGTTTAAATAATAATAATTATGGATTTATTGAAAACAAGGATCATAAATATGCTATTTTTAAAATTGAAAATGAAAATATAAAAATATTAAGTGATTATATTTATAAATATCCTAAAAGTTTTAATGATGAGAACTATTCTTTTGTACACGAAGATAGTGATTTACCATATTATTTAATAAATGAAAAAGGAGAAAAAGTTAACAATAATACATATAAAAGTGTTTCTTCTTTATCGAATGGAAAATGGGTTGTTACTTTAGATGATGGGGCTCATCAAGTATTAAATGAAGATGGAAGTATTTTAGTAGATACTTTTAGAGTAAAAGAGATTAATAAATAATTATATTAAGAGAATGGAGTGATATAGATGAAAAAATTTTTAAGTATTTTATTTATTACAGTAGTTGTTGTAGGATTAACAGGATGTGGTTCAAGTGAAAGCAAAGGAGACAGTAGGTTTGACTATATTATTAAAGAATTAAATACTGCTGTAGATGAGTCATACGAAAGAAATGGTGGAGCTTCTATTACTACTATTGAAGAAAGATTAAGCCAAAATATTTCATCAGCTAGAGTTATTGCTTGTGGTGATAAGGAGTTTACTAAAGATGTAGATTTAACTAAAACAACATATACTAGAAATTTGGATGGATATGATGGTTCTATTGCTTATAGTTCAACTAAATTGAGTAAAGATGCTAAAGTTAATTATTGCCTTGTAATGGCTACTAATGCAAGAGGTTACTTAAATATTACTGTTAATTATGAAAAATCAGGCGATGATTATAAGCCAGTATTTAGTATTCCAGTATTATTAAATGGTTAGATTTAAAACTAGAGAAATCTAGTTTTTTATTTGATGATATAATTATGTAGGGGAGAAACTAATAAATGAAAAAAGTGATAAGTATTGAAAATAAAATAATTTCTATATTTTATGGTGAATCTACTTTAGAAAATAGTATTCCTGTTATAGTTCTAAATACGTTTAATGAAGATGGGCAAGAAGTTTGGGATAAAGCTAAGGAATTCACTAATAAAGATTTTATTTTGGTTACAATTTCTAATATCGAATGGAATAGTGAAATGTCTCCATGGTATATGAATAAACAATTTAAGGATGATGATAACTATAGCGGGCAAGCTGATGAATATATTAAGTTATTATCAAATAAAATTATTCCTAAAGTAAATAACATCATAAATTTAGAATTAAATAAAAAAGTAGATTATTATGCAATTGCTGGTTATTCCTTAGCAGGATTGTTTGCTGTTTATTCTTTATATAAAACTAGTATTTTTTCTAGTGCTATTTCTTGTTCTGGATCGCTTTGGTATCCTAAATTTGATGCATTTATCAAGTCTAATAATTTAAAAACTATACCTAATAAAATTTATTTTTCTTTGGGTAGGAAGGAAAAATATACGAAAAATGTTCTTATGTCAAATGTAGAAGAAAAAACAAAAGATATTGAATTATTTTTTGAAAGTAAAAATATTCAAACTATATATGAAGAAAATGAAGGGAATCATTTTCAAAATGTAATTGAAAGAATTGCAAAAGGTATTAGTTGGATTTTAAAATAATAATTTGAAAATATTGATTAATTTTGACATTTTGACAGTTTTATGATATAATGTAGCTCATAAAAAAAGATGGGGGTTTTTATGAAATATAGATATAGACCAAAAAATATACAAATTAGAAATAGAATTATTGCTATTGTAACTGCTACTACTATTGGATTGTTTGCTGGTTTTTATTTAAATAAGTCAAAAAGTAAAACGTATAATGAATTTAAGAATCCTTCTGATATTGAGTCAAATATTGATTATGATTTTTATTCTGATATTGATTATATCGTAGATCAATCTATCGATGAGCTAGCTGATTCTGAATCAGTTAATGAGGAGATTAAAATGAATTTTGTTGAAGAGCCATCAACTCCTATTACTGTTGTTGAAACATCTACTCCAGCTCCTGTTGTTGAATCTGTAGTGTCAACTCCAATTGTTGAAATAGCTACTCCAGTTCCTGTAAAAAAGAATGGTGGAGACTCTGTATTTATTACTGATACAGTCAATATGAGATTTGATTCTAATACTCATTCTTATATATTAGGACAAATTCCTAGTGGTTATGTTGTAGATAGAATTATGTCTATTGGAGATTGGGATTTGGTAAAATATGGTGATAATATTTCTTATGTTAGTTCTAAGTATACAAGAGAAAATGATGTAGATTATAATAATGAATATTATAATGTGGAAGAATATTATGATATAGCTATTTCAAATGAGAATTTGAATTTTAGACTTGGGCCTTCTACAAATGAAAAGTCTTTATTTAAGTTAGAAAAGGATGAAGAAGTATCTATAATTGGTAAAGCTATTGTTAACAATAATGCTGATGATTTATGGTATGTTGCTAGAGCTAGAGGTAAAATTGGTTTTATTTCTTCAAAACATGTTAGAACACTAAGTGAATCAATCAAACAAATGGATCCTTCAATTAATGATGTTAAAGTTAAGAAAATGGGATACATTTCTCATAGAGATGGAGCTTATGTAACTGATTCTTCAAAAAATTATATTAATTATTTAGATCAATATCAATTAGTTCAAGTTTTGAATGAAAATAAAAATAGATATTTAGTAAATGTAGATGGTAATATTGGATATGTTAATAAAAATGATGTTAGAGTGTTAGATGGTTCTTTTGTTGCAGTAGATATTAGCTCACAAAGAGTATATTATTATGTTGATAATGATACAGTTTTTAGATCAAAATGTACGACAGGTAGAGATGGAAAAGAAACTGACTTAGGACTTTTTACACCATATTGTAGTACAAATGAACATGATTTTGGAAATAATCTTAAAGCTACCATTTTATGGAGACCATGGAGTGAAGAAGGATTCCATGATGCTTCTTGGGAACCTGAAGAGAAATTTGGAGATTTAAATTATAGAGTAAGAAGTGGTAGTGGTGGTTGTGTAAGACTTCCTGATGACGCTGCATATTTCTTTAGAGAAAATATTCCATCTAATACTTCTGTTTTAATTAAAGAATAGTTATTTAGTTATATTTAAGAGTTTAATATTTTAATATTAAGCTCTTTTATTTTGTATAATTTTATTAAAAGTAATAATTTCACTGATAAATTTAATGTTATAATAATTATGTATTTCAGTTTTATTTAAGTTATAAAGAATAAAATAAAATTATGGTGATTTTATGAAAATATTAATTATTGAAGATGAATATAATTTAGCTGATGCCATAGCAAGTATGTTAAAGTCAAAAAAATATAGTGTTGAAATAAAAACTAATGGGGAAGATGGATTAGAAGAGGCTTTAACAGATATTTATGATTTAATAATATTAGATGTAATGCTTCCATATAAGAATGGATTCGAAATTTTAAAAGAATTAAGAGAAGAAAACATAAATTCAAAAATATTGATGTTAACTGCAAAAAGTTCTATAGAAGATAAGATGACTGGATTTAATAGTGGTGCAGATGATTATTTGACTAAACCATTTCATATGGAAGAATTGATGGCAAGAGTTAATGTTCAATTACGTAAAAGTAATAATATCTCTAGTGATACTATTGAAGTTGGAGATATTGTTTTAAATATTAAAAGTATGGAATTATATAATAAGTATGGGAGTAATAAAATAAAAATAGTTGGGAAAGAATTCCAACTTTTTGAACTTTTAATAAATAATGTTAATAGAGTGATGGAGAAAGAACAATTATTTGTCAAAATTTGGGGATATGATACGGAATGTGATATAAACACTTTAGAGGCATATATATCTTTTATCAGAAAAAAGTTAAAGCTGATAAAATCAAAAATTAATTTAAAAGCAATACGTAATATGGGATATTTATTGGAGGTTACTGATGAAAAAATTGAAAGTTAAAGTTTTTTCAATTATCTTTCTATTATTATCCATTTTTACTTTAATTATTTTTGTTAGTTTTACTGCAAGAAATTATTTCGAACAAAAGAGGGCAGTTTCTGACATTTTGACTAAAGTATCTAAATATTATGAGAATATGGATAGCATGAATGGTTTTAATGAATTAGTGTATCCAAAAAATATTTTGATATATGATTCTTCAAGAGTTTATTTTGATTTTACAATTTATACAGTAATTTTTGATAATTATGGAAAGAATATAAATGTACTTAACAATATAAGTGATGAAGTAGAAAAAAGTAAAATTGAAAAAATTTCTAAAGAAATAATAAAATATCATGAAAATGATTTTTATGTAGGAAATTTATATACTGATAAGTATTCATATGTATTTAGTCCTTATAATAAGTTATTCATTATGGATAATTCAGAGATTAATAGTAGTATGATTAGTCAATTAGTTGCTAATATATCATTATTTATATTTTGTGAATTTGCTATCTTTTTATTTACTTATTTGATTACCAAATGGATTATTACTCCTGTTAATAAATCATTTGAAAAACAAAAGGTGTTTGTTGCTGATGCATCGCATGAATTAAAAACTCCTTTATCAGTTATGATTGCTAGTGCAGATGCTTACTTTAATGATAAAGATGATAAATGGGTTAAAAATATGAAAAATGAATCTGAAAGAATGATTAAATTAGTAACTGAATTACTTGACCTTGCAAAAATAGAACAAGAACAAGATATAGTTATGGATAATAATAATTTATCTGATATTGTGGAAGGGGCAATACTTACTTTTGAAAGTTTATTTTATGATAATAGTATTAAATTAAAATATGATATTACTCCAAACATAATGTTTTCTTGTAATGAAGATTTAATAATTGATTTAATGAGTATTTTAATAGATAATGCAATAAAGCATTGCTCTAAAAATGGTAAAGTATTTGTTAATCTTTTTAGGAAGAATAAGCAAATTATATTGGAAGTAAAAAACACTGGATTACCTATAAAAAAAGAAGATGAAGAGAAAATATTTGAAAGATTTTATAAAGCTGATGCTTCAAGAAATAGAAATTCAAATAATTATGGATTAGGATTAGCTATTGCTAAAAATATAGTAGAAAAGCATAATGGAAAAATATCGGCACATTCAGATGATGGCTATACTGTATTTAAAGTTGAATGGAATTAAATTTTTATTTTTAAGTTTTATTTAAGTTTCATGAATTAAATTTATATTAGGAGATGAGAAAATGGAAGAAGAAAAAAAAGAAAGAAAAAAAATGAAAAAAGATAAAAATAAATTAGAGGAAATAAAAGAGATAGAAGAAAATGATAATGATGAAAAAGTAGTAGTTAATAATAAAAATAGTAATAATAGTAAAACAATATATTTTGTTGTAATTGGCTTTTTACTAGTTATTGTAACTATTTGTATTACTATTATTGTATTAAATTTCTTTAAACCTAATTCTTCAGTAAGTAATTCTAAAGAAGAAAGTGAGAAAGTAGAATTAAAATATACTGACAAATTAACTGTTAAATCAGAAGGAGTTTATATTACTGATGTTTCTGAAGTTGTAGATGAGGTTATGCCTTCAATCGTTTCAATTACTAATAAAACGATTATCAGTTCTGGAAGATTCGGACCTTCTTATACTACTGAAGGTGCTGGATCTGGTGTTATTGTAGCAGAAAATGATAATGAAATATTTATTTTAACTAATAATCATGTAGTAGAAAATTCTAAGGAACTATCTATTAAGTTTATTAATGAAAAAAGTTATGATGCTACTGTTAAAGGAATTTCTTCAAGAAAAGATATAGCTATTGTTTCTGTTAGTAAGAAAGATGTTGATAATGAAACATTAAAACAAATTAAGATTGCTACAATTGGAGATAGTAATGATTTAAAAGTTGGTAATGGTATTATAGCAATTGGTAATGCATTAGGATATGGACAATCAGTAACAACTGGTGTTGTTAGTGCTTTAAATCGTGAAGTATCTACTGACGAATATACACAAGATATGATTCAAATTGATGCAGCTATTAATGGTGGAAATAGTGGAGGAGCTTTACTTAATAGTAAAGGAGAAGTAGTAGGAATAAATTCTGTTAAATATTCATCTAACGTGTTAAGTTCAAGTGCTAGTGTAGAAGGAATGGGATTTGCAATTCCTATATCAGATGTTAAAGATATAATTGAAAAATTGATAAAAGGTGAAAATGATGAAGGTGGAGTAGTTTTAGGTATTGAAGGATATATGACTACATCTGGTGGAATTTCAAGTTATAGATTACCTGAAGGATTTTATGTATCTGCGATAACTTCTGGTGGAAATGCTGATAAATCAGAATTAGAAATAGGTAATATTATTACTGAAGTTGATGGTAATACAGTTACATCAGTTGAAACCTTTAGAAAAGTTTTAAATAAAAAAGAAAAAGGCGATACAATTAAATTGAAAGTTAAATATGTTAGTAGAAATGAGTATAAAGAAAAAGAAATAACTGTAACATTAAACTAATCTAAGAAAGCTCTATTTTATAGGGCTTTTTTTGTGCTATAATTATATGGTCTAAATTAAGAGGTGTATTTATATGCGCAAGATTAATTATAAAATTGTTGTAATGTTATTGTTGTCTTTTATTTGTATTTTATTCGTTTATAATGATTATTTTTTATATAAAACTCCTATAATGAAAATTAGTAGTATTGAAAATAAGCTTGAAAAAGTAAGTGGTGAAGAGCATTATGTTCAAAATATTACTGGTACTATAATGAATGGAAAATTTAAAGGAAATGTGGTTAAAGTTACTAATCGGTATTCTAAGTCTCAAGTTTATGAAGATAAAATTAATAATAATAGTGAATTACTTGTAAAGCTTACTGATGATGGTGATACCGTATCTAATATAATAAGTATTAAAAGAGATAAATACTTAGTTATTTTACTTGTTATTTTTATTGATTTAATTATTTTAGTTGCAGGAAAGAAGGGGATAAAAACTTTAACTAGTTTGTTTTTGAATGTTTTGATTACTTCGGCGGCAATTATTTTCTTTAAAAGTAATTATATGTCAATTAACATGTTATTATTATATATAATTATTTCTATTGTTTTTATAATCGTTTCATTATTGATTGCAAATGGCAAATGTAAAAAGACATTAGCTGCTATTGTTTCATCTATTATTTCTCTTTTCTTCTCATTTGGTGTTTCATTTTTATTAATAAATATTTTTGGTAATAACTTATATATTTGGGGACTTGAATATATAGAAGCAGTTCATGACTATCATAACTTTTTATATGTTAGTATTTTGTTAAGTGGATTAGGCGCTATTATGGATATTGCAATAACAATTTCTTCTTCTTTGAATGAACTAATTGTTAAAAATCCAAAGATTGATAGGAAAACATTATTTAAATCAGGTAGAATTATTTCTAAAGATATAGTTGGTACAATGATTAATGTTATGTTGTTTACATGCTATACTTCGGTAATACCTACAGTTTTACTTGCTTTTAAAAATTCTATGCCACTTGCAACTGCTCTTGATTATTATGGAAGCTTAGAATTAACAATTGTATTATGTAATTGTGTTGGTATTGCTTTAACAATTCCAATTTCTTTATACATTTCTATTTTTATTTTAAATAGAAATAAAAAAGGAAGTGGTTTTAATGAATAAGATATTATGGATTTTGCTATTTTTCCTTTTATTGATTATTGGAAAAAGTAGAGGAGTTAAAACTTTTTTCTCATTTTTACTTAGCATTATTTTGATTATTATTTATATTTTACTTATGGGACTTGGTATGAATTCAATTGTTTTAGCTATAATTATTTGTATTTTGGCAAGTGTTGTTTCTATTTTCTTTTTGAATGGTTATAGTTCAAAGACTAAATCAGCTTTTTTAGGCGTTATGGTAGTGTTATTTCTTATGTTTATACTTATATATTTTATTAATAAAAATGCTAGTATTGGGGCTTTTGGCGATGAGTCTTTGGAAACAATTGGAATGTTTAGCCATGAAATTAATTATGATATGAGTAATGTTATAGTTGGTGTATTTTTAGTTTGTGTTATTGGTACGATAATAGATACTTCTATGTCTGTATCCTCCGCTATGAATGAGATTTTAGAAAATAATCCTAAAATTAAGGAGAAAGAATTATTTGATTCTGGGATGAATGTTGGAGGAGATATTTTAAGTACTACAATTAATACTTTATTCTTTGCATTAATTAGTACTTTTATTGGTTTCTTTATGTGGCATAAAGATTTATCTATAGAATATATAGTAAATTATAAGTTGTTTTCTAAAGATTTAATACAACTTTCAATTACTTTTATTGGATCAATTCTTATTATTCCTGTTACATCTTATATTAGTTCTAAGATATTAATTCATGGTAAATTTAATTTTAGAAAAATTAAAAAAAATATTACTGAGAATAATTAAAAGATGTATAATTATTTTGTAAAGAAAATCGTTGAGATTTTATTATTCAATGTGTTGCTAATATAGCGTAAGTCCAATTGTATAGGGCTTACGTATTTTTTTTGGAGGAGTAATAATGAATAAGAAAAACACTTATTTGATATATGAAAAAGATATTTGTAAAGTAAAATAATATATTCTAATTCCTATAAGTGATGAATCTGAATCTTTAAATATAAGTTTTGATGATACTAAAGAATATATTATTAATAAGGTGGAAGAGTTATATGATTAAAGATACATTATTAAAAATGGATATTATAGAATTAAATTTAAATGATAGCATTTTAAAAAAATTAAAATGTAAAGGTATTTTGATAGTAGAAGATTTATGGAAATTGAAGCGTAAAGATTTAAAGAATCTTGGATTTTCTGATATGGAAATAAGTCAGATAATTGTTAAGCTACAACTTAATGCTATTGATTTGAATAAAAAAATATATTAATTAAATATATTAATTTTTGTGTTTTTATTTGATATAATTAAATAAAATAGTTAGTTTAATTATGAGGTGTGTATGAGAAATGCTAAGCTTTTTCTTGCTATTTTCTTACTTCTTTTTTTTGTTGGATGTTCTAAGAAAAGCAAGATAATTGAGTCTAATAAGAATAATAAAGACAATGATGGGGCTATTATTGGAACTTCTAATAAAGAGAATAATGATAAACTTCAAGTAAAAGTAATTATAGATAAGATAAATATAAGACAAGAAGCAACAGTTAATTCAAATAAAATTGGAGTTGTAGAGAAGAATTCTTTATTTGATGTTTTGGATTATGTGAAAGATAAAAAATATATTTGGTTTAAGATAAAAACAGATAATGATTTAAATGGTTATATTGCATCTGAAATAGATTCTCCTTATGTTGAGACAAATAAAGAAATTGATTTTATTCCACCATCAATTTCTATTAAAGAGCAAATAATTTCAGTGGATTATAGAAATAATGCTGATAGTGCTGTAAGAAATAATGTTTCTTATAGTGATAATATTGATTCAAATCCTTTGCTAGAATATGAAATTAATTATAAAAAGCAAAATGATTTCATTTATGATGTATCTATAAAAGTAACAGATTCATCAAAAAATGTTTCAAATGAAAAGTTTAAAATAAAAATAACTAGTGAAAAACAGATAAGTGAAGATGTTTGGATAAGTTATAATGATTTGATTAACAAGCAAAAAAAAGCAAAATCTCTTTGTAGTAAGTATGGACTTAACCCATGGAAAGATGCTATTGGTTGTATAAGTAGTTCTAATAGTATTATGGTAGCTAATTATTCTGGAACTACTAGGATAGGCTTAGGATCCCCATTTACTTATTGTAATTATGATAGAAATCTTAAACCAGAATTTTGCGAGGATGGAACTGGAAATACTATTTCACATGATTTAATATCAAATGAGTTAAAATCACTTGAAAATAAATGGTTACCAATTTTTAAAAATTATATGGAAAATGTAAAAAATGAAACTGGTTTTGATTTATATGATTTGCAATGGTAAATAATGTTAGATTGGAGATTATTATGAAAAAAAGGATAATGTTTTTAACATCTTTTTGTATATTTTTTCTTTTTGTTACTTTTGTATGTTTTTCTCGTGATGATGTTGAGATTCCAAATAGAATGATTATTACACAAGATAATACGCATTTAATTGTTGAAAATAAAGACTAAATATACTATTTTAAAAAAAATTAGCACTTTATATTGACAAGTGCTAAAAATGGTGCTACTATTATAATGTAATAAGAAATAAAGCATCTTATTACAAGGTATAATGTTGTATTGTGCTACCCAATCGTAACACGTTATGAAAGGAAGTTGATATATATGATGTTAGTACCTAGAAATAATAGCTTTGATTTATTTGATGATTTTTTTGAAGATGAATTTTTCCCAAGACATGAATTTTTTTCAAGAAAAGAAAGAAACTTAATGAGAACAGATATTAAAGAAAAAAAGGATAAGTATCTTTTGGATATTGATTTACCAGGCTTTGATAAGGATAATATTAATATATCACTTGAAAATGGATATTTAAATATTGAAGCAAAGGTTAATAAAGAAGAAAAGAAAGATGACTCTGAAAAATATGTTCATAGAGAAAGATATTATGGTGAATGTTCTCGTAAATTCTATGTAGGTGATGATTTCAAACAAGAAGATATTCATGCTGAGTTTAAAAATGGTATCTTAAAAATTGAAATACCTAAAAAACAAATAGAGAATAAGTCAGAGCAAATTAAACAAATACCTATTAATTAGTTTAGAAAGATCAGCTATTGCTGATTTTTTTATGGTTTAATTTTCTTTTAAAATATGTTACAATGTTTGATATTGTAATTATATGGAGGATACTATGCTATTAAATATTGTTTTTTTAATTTTTGGTTTTATTGCTTTAATTAAGGGAGCTGATTTTTTTGTTGATGGGGCTAGTGGAATAGCAGGAAATTTAAAGGTTTCAAAGATGCTTATTGGCTTAACAATAGTGGCTTTTGGTACTAGTGCTCCTGAATTAGCAGTTAGCATTAAATCTTTAATTTCAGGAAGTGGCGATATTGTTCTTGGCAATGTTATAGGAAGTAACATTTTAAATATTTTACTTATTTTAGGTGTTTCATCATTGTTTCATTTTTTAAATGTAAAAAATAGTACAGTAAAAAAAGAACTTCCATTTACTTTATTAATAACAGTTGCATTTTCTGTATTATTATCTGATAGTTTGTTCTCAAAAAATATGGTTAATGCATTTACAAGAAGTGATGGAATACTTTTGCTTTTATTTTTCGTAGTATTTTTATATTATTTAATTGGCATGGCTAGAAATAAGACTGAAGATGATGAAGATATTAAGTATCCATCTATGAAGAAGTCTATTATTTATGCAGTTGTTGGTTTAGCTGGAATTGTTTTAGGAAGCAATTTTGTTGTAGATGGTGCAAGTGGACTAGCAACAGCATTAGGGGTTAGTGAAAGAATGGTTTCACTTACTATTATTGCTCTTGGAACGTCTCTTCCTGAACTAGTTACTAGTGTTATGGCAACTAGAAAAGGGGAGTATGATATTGCAATAGGAAATATTGTTGGAAGTAATATTTTTAATATTGGAATAGTTATTGGATTACCAGTTTCATTAATTGGTGGAATTGGAGAAATAAATTTCAATTATATTGATATTTTTGTAATGATTTTGTCAACTTTATTATTATTCATTTTTTCTTGGAATGATAAAAAGATTACAATAGTTGAAGGAATAATATTCTTATTAATTTTTACTATTTATTATAGTTATGTAATATTTGTATAGGTAAGATTTATTTCTTACTTTTTTTGTGTTAATTATTGTTAAAATTTAGATAAAATTATTAAAATGTATTTTATAAAAGAATTAAACTTGTTATAATGTATGTGGGTGATTTTATGAAGATAATATGTGTTGGTCAATCAGCATATGATATTACTTTACCATTAGATCATTATCCAATTGAGAATAAAAAAATTAGGGTTCCAAATAAGGTTGAGTGTGGTGGAGGAAGTGCCTCTAATTGTGCATTCCTTTTAGCTAAATGGGGAATGGAAACTTATTTTGCTGGAATAGTTGGAAATGACTATTATGGTAATCGAATTAAAGAAGAGTATGAAAGTGTTGGAGTTAATACGAAATATTTGCAGATAAGTGATAAATTTCCTACTACTTCAAGTTATATTATTGCTAATACGAGTATTGGGTCTAGAACTATTTTAACTAATAGAGATCCAAATATTAAAATGGAACAAGTAGAGATTGATGATAAATTTGATTATATATTGTTTGATGGCTATGAAAAAGATTTTGCATTAGAATTAATTAAAAAGAATCCTAATGCAATTACAGTACTTGATGCTGGTAGTGTCAAAGAAGCAACTGTTGAACTTGCAAACATTGTGGATTATATTGTATGTTCACATGATTTTGCTGAAGAATTTTCTGGTGTAAAGATTGATTATCATAATTTTGATTCTATTGTTGAAGCATACCAAGAACTTAAGAAAAAGTTTAAAGGAAATATTATTATTACTTTAGAAAAGTATGGATGTTTTACTTGTATAGATGGAGTTTATAAAATAATTCCAAGTATAAAAGTTACTGCAGTGGATTCAACTGGTGCTGGTGATATTTTCCATGGAGCCTTTTTGTATTGTATTGCTAATGGCTTTGATTTGGAGAAGACGATGAGATTTTCAAATATAACAGGTGCAATTTCAACTTTAACAATAGGAAGTAGACTATCTATACCAGAATTAGAAAGTGTAGAGAAAAAATATAATGATACTTTATAGAAGCAATATGCCACAGCTTGACTTACATGGTGAGGATAGAATTGGAGCAAAAATTAAAGTAAATATTTTTTTAAATGATAATTATAGATTAGAAAATGATGAGATTGCAATTATTCATGGAGTAGGTAAAGGTATTTTAAAAAAAGAAGTTCTAGATATTTTAAGAAAAGATGGTAGAGTTTCTGAATTTAATATTGATTGCTTTAATGAAGGTTGTACTTTAGTTAAACTTAAAAGTAAAAAATAGTTTTATCAAGAGGGGAATAAGAGTATGAACAAGATATATATTGTTAGTGGAAAAAACGAAAAAGATACATCTTATCAAATCAAAAAAATTGTATATTTTTATGATAATCAATCTCCAAAAACAGTTGATTATGAAAATGTTCATGATTTAGTAAATGTAGTTGAATATGCTAAAGAAAATGGGTTTGATTTACTTAATGGTAAATTTGAAAATGCTATTAAATCTGATTTTATCCATGTTATTTCAACTGCTAATGAAAAAGAATTATCTAAATTAAAGGAAATAATTATTGAAGAAGAAAAGAAACATATGGATGTTTCTACAGGTACAAATGATAATAAAGTAGATTTGTTAGATGAAGAAAAAGCATTTGCTGAATATTTAAGGTTAAATATATTAAGAGCAAAAAATCAATTAGATAAAGAACAGACTTTGGAAATTGAAAAATTAAGAAAATCTAATACAATAATTAATGAACTTGAAGCTTTGCGTAATGCTGTTATAGAAGCTGCTAAGCGAGTTCAATTATTAAAAAATAAAAACTTAGAGGAAATAAGAAAAGCAGAAAATGAATTAAAAGTTATACAAAAAGTATATGATGATACTTTTGATTATTATAGAAATAAGTTTGCAAGTAGTATTAAAGATAATGATGTAGATAATACTGAAAATCATTATGAAAATGAAAGTGCTGATGAAAAATCTTTAGCTAAAAATAATTCTAATCCGTTTGAAACTAGAAATAAAGTAAGTGTAGAAGTTTATCCTGAAGATACTAAAGAAGATCAAGAAAAAAATACTGAAAAAATAAAACAAGATGAGGTAGTCGAAAACAATACTAAACAACAAGATGAAAGTGAAGAAGAAAAAAAGGGATTTGTTTTAGTAAATGATAAAAAAGAAAAAAATGCTGAAGATATTAACATAAGAAATGAAGAAGAGATTCCTGTTGAGGTTGAAGGTAATACTTTTTTAGTTAAGATTACAAATAAAATAAAAGCTTTTTTTATTAATTTTGGGGCCATTTTCTTTGGCATTGTTTCAGGAGTTAAAGAGTTCTTAGATGCTAATAATGCTACTGTTGAAGAGAAAAAAAATTCTACTCAATCTGTTAAGGAAGAAGCAAGAGAAATAAAAATGGAGACTATTAATACTTCTGTTGAAGATAAAAAAGGTACTTCACCTAATAAGACTTCTGAGAAGAAAGAAGAACAAACTACTTCTCCACATGACTTGAAGCAAGAACTTCTTGAGTTAAGAAGAGCGGCAGTAGATAGTAGTATAGATAATAATGAAAATGATTTAGATAATAAAACTTTGATAAAATAAGAGGAATTTAATTCCTTTTTTTTGTTTTATTTTATTTTATTATGCATAATTTATATCAGGTGATTTCATATGAAAAAAATAAGTAATATTTTCTTTTCTTCTATTTTAGTTCTGTTTAGCTTTTTTTATACGAATAACTTAATATTATTTATGAGAGAAAAAGATCCAATATCCTTAAAATTAAAAGAGATTGATGAGGGGTTAACTGTTGTTGAAGCTAGTATTTTTGACTCTGATGTTATTCCTGGAATACATGGTAGTAAAATAGATTTTGATAAAAGTTATTTAAAGATGAAAAAAATAGGTAAATTTGATAAAAATTTGATTATTTATAAAGAGGTGATGCCTGTATATTCAATTAATAATAATTATGATAAAAATATTGTTGCTGGAAGTAAATTAAAAAATAGTGTTAGTTTAATTTTTGAAGTTAGTGAAACATCATATATTGAAGAATTATTATCTATTTTGAATAAAAAAGAAATACCTGCTACTTTTTTTATTTCTAAGGAAGTATTTGATAACAGTATTGATATAGTTAAATTAATTAAAAGCTTTAAAAATGATATTGAACTTTTATCTGACAAATATACTATATATGAAGTTAATAAATATAATTCACTTCTTAAACTTGTGAGTAATGATAATTTGTCTTTATGTTTAAATAAAGGAAAGCAAGAGAGTATTTTAAATAATTGTGAAAGTTCTAAATTACATTCTATTGTTCCTACTATTATTGCTAATAATTATTTATATACTTCTGTAAAAAATAAACTTTATAATGGTTCTATTATTTTAGTTGATATTAATAGTAAAACATTAAAAGAATTATCTTCAACAATAAATTATATACAGCAAAAAGGTAAAAAAATAATTTTATTAAATGATTTAATACAAGAATAGACATTTTTCTATCATTATTAAGATTACTATATTATTGGTGGTGATATGATAGTATATCTTGATGTATTATTTCTTTTAAATTTATGGATAGATTTTTTATTAATAGTTTCTTGTAACATTATATTAAAATATCATTCTTCATATTTTAAAATTTTTATAGGAGCTTTTATAGGAGCTTTATCTACTTTTTTGATTTTTATAAAAGAAGATTTTATTTTAATAATACTTAAAGTAATCATATGTTTTTTTATACAAATAATTGTAAATGGTTTTAAAGGTATTAAAACAGTTATTGAAAATGTAATTTATTATTATTTTATAAATATTATTCTTGCTGGAACTTTATATTTATTAAAACTTGATAAGTTGGATATTTTGAGTAATTATTTAATACTTATATTTATTACTCC
>OCVV011205639.1_pt1 | contig 18771 bp, 19 predicted proteins | sample 1539721 | NCBI WGS metagenome assembly OCVV01 (sample SAMN02144230, study PRJEB22623) | gut metagenome | biome: sheep rumen | host: Ovis aries | place: New Zealand | reverse complement strand
GGATGCCTTCTTTATAGCACTGATCTCGGCATGTGCCAGCGTGGAATGATCTTTATTTCTCCTGTTATAACCTCTTGCTATTATCCTGCCTTCGTAAACTATCACACAGCCTATCGGGACCTCAGCGATATCACCGGCCTTTTTTGCCTGTTTTAACGCTTCTTTCATAAAGGAGATGTCGGTCTTCTCTCTTAAAAGAGCTTCCTCTTTAAGCCTGTTCTCCTTTTCGATACGTCTCTTTTCCCTGAGCAGCCCTCTCTCTTTAGCACCCAATTTATGCACCTGCCATATCCATATATTTCATATAGTCCGCTACCATGAGCGCTATCTTTAAGGTAAGGGCATCATCAAAGACTCTGATATCAAGCCCCGTTACTTCTTCAAGCTTTCCAAGCCTGTATAACAGGGTATTCCTGTGTATGTACAGCTGTCTCGCTGTCTCGGAAACGTTCAGATTATTCTCAAGGAACATGTTAATGGTATTGAGCGTCTCCTCATCTGCAAGTTCGTCGGGGAGCTTGCCTTTAAATATCTCCTCTACAAACATTTTACAGAGGCTGGCGGGAAGCTGATAGATAAGTCTTCCTATTCCAAGGGAATTGTATGCAACGACTCCCCTCTCGGCATAAAAAATCTTTCCGACATCAAGCGCCATCCTGGCTTCCTTATAACTCTTGGAGACATCTTTTAAAACATGCACTATGGTGCCGAAGGATACGCGCCCTTTTACCATGACTTCGGTATTTAACATATCGTATACTTCGTTTGCGATCTCCTCGATCTTTCCGTAATCATCTCTCTCACCAAGCTCTTTGATGACTACATAATTATGCTCATCGACGCTCGTAACAAAATCCCCCGAAGCAGGAGAAAAGATATTCTTTAACATCTCTCCGACTCCGGCATCCTTACCCTTTTCAACTTCAACTATATATACCACTCTGTCCTTTTCGAAATCCAGTCTCAGCTTTTCGGCCCTGTTATGTATATCCACCAGGAGCATATTGTCAAGGATCAGGTTCTGGTAAAAATTGTTCTTGTCTATCCTGTCTCTGTAAGCTGTCAGAAGTCCCGAGAGAGAACTTACCGCGATCTTTCCTGTCATGACAGCCTGCGGTTCATCCTTTACGATAACTATATATGCCGCCTGATACTCATGAACTACTTTCATAAAATGAAATCCGCCGGATATCTGACTTTCGGCATCACTGTCTATAAATGCTTCCGCGGTATCCTCCGGGATCTGCTCGGATTCATCTGTGGTGATCTTCTTACCGCCTTCGGTATCCATAACGGTTATGTCGCATTTTGTGATTTCCTTAAGATCATATATACATTTTTTAATAACTCCGGGTGTCAGCATGCTGATATCTCCTTTTATACAATTAAGATCGCGCCGTATCACTTATCGTCTCATTAAAGAAAAAGGGAGGTGACGCGAATACCGCGCACCTCCCCTTTAAGATCATATGATTAGTTGGTGATGACCATTTCGGTCTCTTTATCGAAGATATGGATCTTCTCAACATCAATAGCAAACTTAACAACATCACCGGGTCTTGCAGTTGTACGGGAGTCAACCCTTGCTGTCATAGGGAACTCCTCAAGATCAAAGTAGAGATAAACCTCTGCACCAAGAAGCTCGTATACTCTTACGGTAGCTTCGAAAGTGCTCTGAGGAGAAGCCTCAACCATCATTTCGGAATCATATACATCCTCGGGACGGATACCGAATGTAACGGTTCTTCCGTTGTAACCACCCTCGATAAGCTTTTTGGACTTAGCGGGAGGAAGAGGAATGAAGTGTCCTGCAACCTTTAATACTGCGGTGTCATCTACAACTTCTACTACTGCATCAAGGAAGTTCATCTGAGGTGATCCCATGAAACCTGCAACGAAGAGGTTAGCGGGCTTCTCATATAAGTTCTGAGGGGTATCAACCTGCTGAACGATACCGTCCTTCATAACTACGATCCTTGTACCAAGGGTCATAGCCTCTGTCTGGTCATGTGTAACGTAGATAATCGTGGTACCTAATCTCTGATGGAGCTTGGAAATCTCTACACGCATCTGTACACGAAGCTTTGCATCGAGGTTGGAAAGAGGCTCGTCCATAAGGAATACCTTGGGGTTACGCACGATAGCACGTCCCATGGCAACACGCTGTCTCTGACCACCGGAAAGAGCCTTAGGCTTACGATCAAGGAGAGGAGTAAGGTCGAGGATCTTAGCTGCCTCGTTAACCATCTTGTCGATCTCCTCCTTGGGAACCTTTCTTAACTTAAGACCGAATGCCATGTTATCGCGAACGGTCATGTGAGGATAAAGAGCGTAGCTCTGGAATACCATTGCTATATCTCTGTCCTTGGGCTCTACGTCGTTAACCATCTTATCGCCGATCCAGAGCTCACCGGAAGAGATCTCCTCCAATCCTGCGATCATACGAAGGGTTGTTGACTTACCGCAACCCGAAGGACCAACGAAGATGATGAACTCCTGATCCTGAATCTCAAGGTTGAAATCCTTAACAGCTTCGAAACCGTTGGGATATACCTTGCAGACATTCTTTAATGATAAGTTTGCCATTATCAAATCCTCCTAGAGTAATAATCGGTGGGGGTCACCCCACTTGTTTAGTATATAAGATTGGCGTTTTTTTTCCTATACCACTATTACACAAAGAAAAATCATATATTTAGACAGTTTGCCTAATGACGTGCAAAACCGCGCATTTACGCCTCTTAGCCCTTATTTTCTTCAGGCTCTTTTGTTTCATTTTCTTCTTTTTTTTCGTCTACGCCTTCTGCCGGTTCCTTATAGAACACAAGCTGGTTCTTTCCGCCTCTCTTGGCCTTGTAAAGGCCCTGATCGGCAGCCTTGTAAAGGCTTTCCCATTCAGATCCGTCCACAGGGAAGATCGAGCATCCTATACTTGCCGTAACCTTATATTTCGAATAGGTTCCAACCTGGAAATCCTTAAAGCAGTTAAGCACTTTCCGCGCTTCTTTGCGGATCAGCTCATTTGTCGGGATATTACGAAGGAATATGATAAATTCATCGCCTCCGGCTCTTCCTATGATATCGGAAGCTCTGAATTCCATCTTTATCCTCTGCCCGATCTCACGAAGGACCTCATCTCCGAAGGCATGTCCCATAGTATCGTTTATCTTCTTGAAGTTATCAATATCAAGGATAAAGAACATACTCTGGGAATCCGGATGAGTCTCCATATATTCCTTTATTTTATTCTCTGTACTTATCTTGTTGAACAGCCCGGTAAGCTGATCCGTTTCGGCAAGCTTGGTAAGGCCTTTATTCTTAACATTACCCTTGTTCTTTTCTATCAGCACGATCCATACAATGAATACCACATAGAAGACCACTCCGACGATCATCCAGAAAGTGATGCTGCTCAGGAAAGACCTTCCAAGATCAGTGCGCTGCTTTACTATATCACTGTCTATGCCTCTGAATATATACCATCCCTTTTTGTCGATCGGAGAATAATATATCCTTCTCTCATCGCCGCCGAGATCAAAGGTCTTGCTCTTGGATGTCTGCTTTGCCATATCGCCGAGAAGCAATTTTACCGCGGTCTCGCTTATGAACCCGGAGAGCATATCTTCAATATTTGTCTCACGCGTGATGTATTCCGAATCATTATCGGATATCACATATATGTAATTGCCCTTTTCATCGGTGATCACTACCCAGTCGGAATATTCGTTGCCGTTTTCGGACATTTCATCCTCGATCGCAGACTTAAGCCTGGATTCATCATACAAAAGCAGCAGCGTCTTTTCCTCTCCCTCTATCTTGACTATCCGAAGGAAAACGACACCGTCACCCGTTCCGAAAAATGCTCCGCTGTAATCGACGTTTCCGCTCACACCGCTTAGATCATAGCTGACTTTATTCCCTGCCTGATCCACACCGTTTCCATGTTCATCAACGACGGCGGCCTCTTTAACAAGCGTGCTTCCCTTTGCTATCCGAAGCAGCTCCGCCGTATCCATTGTCTCATCGGAATTGATGATCCTGACTAAGGGCTCAACCTCGCTGACAAGCTGTGAAAGATTCCCGAATGCCCTGACTCCGGCCACCCTGGTATCTCTCATCAGGATATCGTCTATCAGAAAGCTGTTCTGTTTTACGATCTGACCTCTTACCGTGGCCACCACAAAAAGCACATAGATAAGAAAGAGCAGTGAGGCACCTCCGATCCTGACGTAAAGGTTCCTGCTCACCTCGGTCACCCTGTCCTTGAAAGAGGGTTTTTCACTCTTGCCTTCCTCTTCTTTTTCAGGCCCCTCGGTATTAATTATGTCTTCTTTTTTTTCTGACATATTCTCCACCTTTTTTACTACCCCGCAAATTTGACTTTTACCTGTTCATACTGTGATATCAGTCTGTTCTGAAGCGTTAATATCTTTTCCGATTCAGTCTTGACTTTCTTTATGATCTCATCGTATTTTACGATGACCGTTTCCACGATCTGCTTTGACAGCTTATGCTTGGATACTTCCTGCTGAAGTATGGCGATGACCGCTTCTTTTTTAAGGGCCGGTTTATAGGGTCTGTCATTTATAAGTCCGGTTATCATGTCGGCCACCTGCAATATCTGCTGAGAGATCGTCATCTCAAATTCTTTTAATCCTTTCGGATAGCCGCTCCCGTCAAGCCTCTCGTGATGCGCCGAGGCGATCATTATTATGTCCTCATCAAGGACATCTCTTAAAACACCTTCCGCGATATCCACATGAGTCCTCATTTTTGCCATTTCATCTTCCGAGAGTTTTCTTTCCGCTTCCACTATATCGGAAGGGATCGCGAGCATTCCTATATCGTGAATGACCGCTGCATAATACAGTTTTTCAGCTTCCTTCTCGTCAAGATAGAATCTTTCGGCAAGTTCCTCGCATGTGCACAGAGTCGTAACACTGTCTATGACCTTCTGCTGGTACTTAAGGCCGATGCAGTACATCATCATTTCCATGTAACTGCGTTTTTCCTCATTGGTAAATATAAGATATTTCATGAGGGAATCCAGCTCCATTACATAGCTTCCGTCCGAAAGCTTGCCGGAGATATTATAATACTCCTCGGCCGATCTGTAATGATCGCAGGCTTTTTTATCGTAACGTCCTCCCACATGCTTTTCTATGACAGAGGCGTCAAACCTGTCTCCGAGCGTTTTTCTGTATATATCGATCTTTTCGGCAAGCGCCAGCATTGCCGTTTCTTCTTTAAACGGGAAATTTAACCTTTCGATCTGCGAGTAATCCAGATGATGATACATCAGCATTCTGGACTGTTCCTCCATGGGCGAAAGGTACTTTAAAAACAGATACCCATAGATCGAGTGCGGCATATACTCCTTCATCTCAAAGAAAAGCATATTGTCCACATCATCAGTCCTGTATGCTCCAATGTCGTGCAGAGTGGCAAGCATTGAAAGCTCAGCCATTTCGAACTTTTCGAGCCCCCCTCTTTGCTGAAGCATTTTCCAGAAAATATAAGCAGTCCTTGTGCCGTGCTCCATGATATTACTGTTCATCAGAGTCAGCACATTCTTCGAGAGATAGAAGAGGTTCTTGCTGCTTATAAAATCCATTATTATTCCCCGTTAAAAATCCAATTGCATAGAAGTATATGTTATACCTTCTTTTACCCTTGCTATATCGGTATCCACAAAACCCAATCTATGATAAAACCCGATCGCATAGGGAGCCGCATTTACGGTAAGGAGATCATAACCCATATCCTCCTCCATTTTCTTTGCGGCATTTATAAGACATCTTCCTATCCCCTTTCTGTGGTGGATCTCATCCACGAACAGAAGAGAGATGTGTGTTTGCTCTCTTATGGATATCATGCCGGCAAGCTCGTCTTTAAGGTAAGCCCCGAAGAGAATATATTCGCCTGCATTGAACATCCGAAGGAGCGATCTGTCATTTATGAATTCCTTGAAACTCTCGATGCCTTCTTTCGTATAATCCGGCGCTTCAAACTTAAGAAACGTCCGCCACGCGAGCTTCATTGCTTCTTTAAACGATCTGTCATCCGATGGACCGATGCGCTTTATTTTCAGCCGGTCATTTCTTTCAAAGATCATGATCTTTCTTATCCGAAGAGTCCTTTAAAGAAATTGGCTATGGAAGTACCCCATGATGAAAACATCTCTCCGAGTCCTGAGAAGAAACTCTCATCCTGAGCCTTTACAAGTAACTCATCACCGAACTTGTCATAAAGATCCGCTGCCTGGTCAAGGAGCATATTGGGATCTAATCCAAGCTTCTTTATCTTCATCATGAAATCGACTATCTTCTGCTTTTCGTCGTCGTTTAACGTAACGCCGAATTTAACCTCGCCCTCGTCTATGGCTTTTCTTATATCCTCTTCGTTATTGAGTTCGCCTGCGGCAAGCTTTGCCTTGATATATGCGATGAGTGCTTCCACTTCTTCATCGCTGGCGCTCTTTTCAACACTGTTTGCGATATCCGCGGTAGCAACGAGCTCGTTCATCGCGGTATCTAAAGTCGCATCGGAAACAGCCTCTCCGCTTGCTTCCTCATATGCCTTTATCGCACCGATGAGTCCTGCCGTACCGGATATCTGCGTAGGGCCAACCACAAGAACATTGGCATCCTTTACTCCTGCTGTAAGGAGGGCGTTTCTGTACATACCCGTTGTACAGTAGCTGATATTCTGCGTCGTTACGACAACTCCCGATCCGGCCGGAGCAGGGGTTACCATTACGCTCGAAAGAGCCTTTGTCCCTATAACGCCGGGATCCACATAGGAATCCAGATACTTATGTTCCATTTCGTTTGTAACGTTAATGACTGTGTAATTTGATAATTCTTCCTCGGTAACTCCCATAAGAGAAAGAACGCTCGCTCTCTGATCCGGTGTAAGATCATTGCCGAGAGCTATGATCGTCCCCTCAGGGGGAGCAGCCTTTACATTAACTGCACTTACGGCAAAAAATGCAAGCGCAATGACAAGTGTTTTAACTAATTTTTTCATTTTCTCCTCCACTGTGGCTTCGTATCCAATCATACATAAGAAGCCTTGCTTCATCTCTTTTTATATCGTTTAAGACCTCGTGTCTTATTCCTTCCATTATGACCAGCTCCACATCCAGGACTCCGGCCTTTCTGTAGCTTTCCGCCACTTTCCTTACGCCTTTACCGTACGCTCCGACGGGATCCTCACTTCCCGAGATAAAGAGCATCGGCATCATCTTGGGAAGGGCCTTTAAATGACCTGCGGATGATATGTCCCTTGAAAGAGTGCTTACGCCCCTGTATCCGTTAACGGTAAAATCAAGGCCGCACATAGGGTCGTTTATATAGGCATCCACAGACGATTCATCGGTACTTAACCAGTCAAAATCCGTCCTTTTCTCGGTCCTTTTATTATATGCCCCAAAGACAAGGCTGCTGAGGAAACGGCTGGTTTCATGTCCTCTTCCGAGGAGCTCCAAAAACCTTGTTATCACGACACCGAAGGATGTCTTTAAGTATCCTTCTCCGGCCGTTCCGATAAATATCGTTCCGTCAACGCCCTCACTGTTTTTCGCGATATAATCACGGAGTATAAGCGATCCCATGCTGTGTCCGACCATAAAGAACGGAACATCGGGATACTCTTTTTTTATCAGCTTAAAGAGCCTTCTGACGTCTCTCATGAGAGTCGCTGCCGGATCTCTTTTGCAGAAATATCCGAATTCTCCGGATTCTTTGGCCGTTTCGCCGTGTCCAAGCTCATCCATGCCGGCTACAACAAATCCTTTCCCCGCAAAATACAGGGCCGTCTCTTCGTATCGCCCCATATGTTCTTCCATGCCATGGATAAGGAGTATCACGCCCCTTACCTCTTTTTCGCTATTATGCCATTTTACGGCATGTATCCTGTTTTCTCCGTCTGCGGAGGGAAATGTAAAATAGCTTTTTCCGGTCATATATCATTCTCCGGCAAGCGCCTGAACTTTTTCCATGACCTCGTCATCCTTCATCCTTGCAAAGAGGATCTTAGGTGAATCTGTCACCTTATTACCCGAAGGATAGATCCCGAACCTGTCAAGATCATCATAGTCCCTTAATGAAGTATTGAGCTGATCGGCAATGCTCTTTGCCGTTTCAGGCATAAAGGGCTCAAGTAATGATGCTCCGATAACGATGGATTCGATAAGATTGTAAAGAACGGTTGATAATCTGTCCTTTTTATCTTCATCCTTGGCAAGCACCCAGGGCTCAGTCTCATCTATGTATTTATTGCTTCTCTTAAATAATGCAAATATCTCGGTAAGGGCATCGGCAACTCTTAAAGAATCCATCTTTTCGGTAACCTTATCTCTGAGTGAAGCCGCCGTATCTTTAAGATCCTTATCTATGGCAAGCTGTGCCTCATCGGCAGGCTCTCCCTTGTCCTCGACAACACCTTCAAAATATTTATTGCTCATGGATATGGTACGGTTCACAAGGTTCCCGAGAGTGTTGGCAAGATCGGAATTGTTCCTCTCCGTCATAAGATCCCAGGATATGACACCGTCATTTTCGAAAGGCATCTCGTGAAGGACAAAATACCTTACCGCATCAACTCCGAATATATCGACAAGCTCTTCGGCATAGATCACGTTTCCTTTGGACTTGCTCATCTTTCCGTCGCCCTGTAAGAGCCAGGGATGTCCGAATACCTGCTTTGGAAGAGGCTCACCGAGCGCCATTAAGAAAATGGGCCAGTATATGGTATGGAATCTGATGATATCCTTTCCTATCAGGTGAAGATCTGCGGGCCACAGCTTTTTATACTGCTCCGAACTGTTCCCGTCGGCATCATATCCGATACCGGTGATATAGTTGGATAACGCATCAAGCCATACGTACACTACATGCTTATCATCAAAATCAACGGGTATTCCCCACTTAAACGAAGTCCTCGATACGCACAGATCCTGAAGTCCGGGAAGAAGGAAGTTGTTCATCATCTCGTTCTTCCTGCTCACAGGCTGTATGAATTCGGGATGCTCGTTTATGTACTGTATGAGCCTGTCGGCATATTTGCTCATCTTAAAGAAATATGCTTCCTCTTTTGCCGGAACTACCTCTCTTCCGCAGTCGGGACACTTTCCGTCAACAAGCTGGCTCTCAGTCCAGAATGACTCACAGGGGGTACAGTAAAGTCCCTCATAGGCTCCCTTGTAGATATCGCCCTGATCATAGAAGCGCTTGAACATCTTCTGTACCTGCTTCTCATGATAATCGTCCGTCGTACGGATGAAATGATCGTATGAAGTGTTGAGCATATCGCAGATATCACGTATCTGGCCTGCGATATCGTCAACAAATTCCTTGGGTGACATACCCTTTTCCGCTGCCTTGTTTTCTATTTTCTGGCCATGCTCATCCGTTCCGGTCTGGAACCAGACATCATAGCCCTCTTTTCTCTTATACCTTGCAATGCTGTCGGCCAGCACTATCTCGTAGCTGTTACCTATATGCGGTTTGCCCGAAGTATAGGCTATAGCCGTTGTTAAATAGTATTTTCCTTTATTCATCATGCCCTCCGGATAATACGATATACGATACATCGTGATACCGCATTCGGGAAATCATGTGATTTACATAATATCCCAAACTTAAGACTACCATAATATGCCGCGCGTGTCAAATCCTGGCGCGGATTCTGTCTATATTTTTAATGAGGACCGAGACGGTTCCGTCATCCTCGGTGATAAATTCCACACTTCCGGGATCATTATACTCCTTCATCGGGATCTTGATCTCTATCCCGCTGTCGGTCTTTAGTACCTGAGTCTCATACTTCTTTACGGTCTTTTCACTCTGAGGTGAAACGGTCTCTCTGACCATATCGTTCTTTTCCATCTTCTCCTTGAAAGCTTCCTTTAAGACAGGCTCGTTTTCGAAGATCCTGTCGGCAATCTTCTCTACGGAAAATCCACCGTTCTCCTCAAGTTCTTCATGTATTATATTCTTTGCACGCAGGTTCTCCTCATACTGTCTGCTTTCGTCAAAGTGGCTGTTCTGAATACTCTCTACCGATCTGCATACAACATTTAATTTCTGCTTTTCGGAAACATTAGCCGAGCACTTTAAGAAAAGATAGGTAAAGTAATTTGTCTTTTCGCCGTTGACATCATATTTCTTTTCTATCGCATAGGGCTCTAAAGTGTTAAGGTTGACTACTGCCGCTTCGCTGAGCCGCTGCGATTCCGCCGGTAAAAGAGTCTTATGCTTTATTATGCCGTTGGCATTTTCTCCGCCCTCTCCTTTTACGGTCTTGTGAGTAAATAAGGTCTTATAGTTCATCTTGAGTATCGCCAGATAAGGAACATCCCTGTGATCAAACCTCGCTATCACAAGATCTGCGGGCGGGATATCGATATTACTGTTCATTATCTCATACAGATGGGATGCCATATCCCTGCTTATCGGCACAAAGAATTCCTCATCATACTGCGAGAGCATCTTATATACCTCGGATTGTTCTTTGTAAAAACTGCATTTTTTAATATCATCGCCGGACATTATCCTGGAGATATGCTCCTTTAAAAAGTCGGAAAAATCCGAAGATATCTCAGCTTCTTCATCCGAAAGAACGGGAAGTCCGACGCTTCCGTCCATTATATGGACTATCACTCTTTTTATCCTTATCTCTTCTTTTACCATCATGGTGTCACCTCCACAGAACCAAAAAGTGCTAATAAAATGAGCCTTTCACTCCTTAAGAATGAAAGGCTCTGACATTACGTTAGATCAGATATCAGCCGTTAGCCAGCGCGCAAAGCTCGTCTAACATCTTAGGCAGATCTGTTGCCATATTCTCATCGGTAAACTGACATGTACCGACTTTCTTATGACCGCCGCCGCCGTATTTGAGCATTAAACTTCCTACGTTAACATTGCTGGTCTTATTTAAGATGCTGTAGCCTACTGCAGCTGAGCATCCGGCGCCTCCCTTGCCGTTTACGATCCATGCGGATATATTCTGCTCGGGATACATGCTGTATATCATGAAACGGTTACCGGTATAGATGGGATCAACGCCTCTTAAGTCAGAGATGATGACATTTCCCTTAACCTCGGTATGAGCCGTAACCATTTCTTTGAATTTCTCGGTCTGCTCGTTATAAACCTTGATACGCTCCTGAATATCGGGAAGAGCGAGTATCTCATCTGTAGTCATCGTACGGCAGCAATCAAGGAGCTTCTCCATGAGCTGGTAATTGGAGATAGTGAAATTCCTGAACCTTCCGAGTCCGGTCCTCGGATCCATAAGATATCCTACAAGGATCCATCCCTTGGGATTCTGGATCTCGTCTATGGTAAGATTACCGGAATCTACCTTGTCTACCGCTTCCATCATATCGTCAAACTGAGGGAAACGCTCTTTTCCGCCGTAATATTCATATATGATACGCGCACACGAAGGAGTGATCCTGCTCTCTCCTTTGTATTTGCCTTCAAGCTCCTGACGCTCAAATTCGCTTGAATGATGATCGAACCAAAGACCGCACCCCTCTACAAAAGGAACGTTTGCAAGGCAATCATCCTCTGTTACTTCCACAAGTCCGTCCTGAAGATCCTTGGGATGAGCAAATTTCCAATGATCGATGATCCCTGCTTCATAAAGAAGCGCTCCGCAGGCAAGTCCGTCAAAGTCCGAACGTGTAATTAATCTCATAGTTTTAACCTCTCTTCTTTAGCCTTCAACACCCTTACTTTTCATGAATTCTATAATATCTCCGACGGTCTGGATACTCTCAAGCTCTTCCTCGGGGATCTCAACTCCGTATTCATCCTGAAATGCGGTGATAAGCTCGAAGAGGTCGAGTGAATCGGCACCCAGATCATCCTTTAAGGATGTTTCTTCCGTGATGTCAATATCATCAGCTGCAAGAATTTCAACTATAATCTCTTTAACTCTCTCTAACATGTCTTATGTCTCCTTGCTAATACCCATTTGACTATTATCATAAATTATCTATGCTGTCTTTGTCAACTGTATTAAGCAGATATTGATAAACATCCCTCTTTTGGATTCCCCTGTCTCTGGCCACCAGTCTCATGGCCTCTTTTCGGGAGGTTCCGCCCGATTCGTAGAACCTCATGTGGTCCTCTATCGACAGGTTGTCCCACTCCTTTTTTTCCTCCTCCTCACGCTCGGCCATGCTCTTGCCTCCGATCACGATAACATATTCGCCTCTCGGTTCGGCATCCTCGTACATGGAAATGGCTTCGGATAAGGTTGTCAGGATGTTTTCCTCATATATCTTTGTCAGCTCCCTGCAGATCGAGATCTCCCTGTCTCCCAGATAGCTCTTTAAGTCTTTTAAAGTGGCTTTTAATCTGTGTGGGGCTTCATAGAGGATTATGGTCCTGGATTCATCGACCAGTTCCTTTAATATCCGTCTTCTTAAATTATTTTCCCTGGGCAGAAATCCCTCAAAACAAAATCTTCCGGTCGGCATTCCCGACATCGTGAGCGCAGTTATAAGGGCGCATGCTCCGGGAAGGCTGGTCACTTTTATCCCTTCCTTTAAGCAATCCTTTACAAGACTCTCCCCGGGATCGGAGATCGCCGGAGTACCCGCGTCGGTAATAAGAGCTATGTCATCTCCCGCCTTAAGCTTTGCTATAAGCTCGGGTCCTCTTTCGGTTTTATTGTATTCGTGAAAGCTTATAAGGGGCGTATGTATATCAAATCTGTTTAGTAATTTGATGCTGTTCCTGGTATCTTCGGCCGCTATAACGGACACACTTTTTAAGGTATCCCTGACCCTGTCGGTGATATCCGAAAGATTTCCTATGGGTGTTGCACACAGATACAGTGTTCCGCTCATTTTTCTCCCTGCTCGTCAAGTATAAGCGGCGGCTCTATCCGAAGCTCCGGATTTCCTTTATACCGCCCTTCTATGAACACCAGATTGGGCTCGCTTTCCCTGGTATTGTATGATAGCTGCATTCGTTTCGGCTCTATCTGATATTCTCTCATAAGGCTCATTATATCCACGAGCCTCTGCGGTCTGTGGACCATGAAGAATGCCCCGCCGAATTTAAGCATCTGAGCCGATGCTTTTATCACATCTGAAAGAGAGCACTTTACCTCGTGGCGGGCTATGATCCTTGAATCGTTTTCTCCGGTAAGGCCTCCGCTTTCCTTTGTATAAGGAGGGTTTACCGTTACGACATCAAAGCTGTGAGCCTTATAATACCGGTTTATCTCCTTAAGGTCTCCGCAGGTCATCGTGATCCGCTCTTCGAGCTCGTTCATATAAACGCTCCTGGATGCCATGTCGACCACATCCTCCTGGATCTCCAGGCCGTCTATATGTCCTGCCTTTGTCTTTGCGGCAAGAAGGATCGGGATGATCCCGTTACCGCTGCAAATATCAAGGACGCTTCCTCCCTCCGGGACCTTCTTTACAAAGTCCGTAAGGAGAACAGCGTCCACTCCGAATAAAAATCCTTTTGTATCCTGCAGGATCATGTAGCCGTCTCTGCATAGATCGTCTATTCGCTCATTCTCCTTTGGATCAATCTTTCTCAAGTTCCAATAACTCCGCTGATTCCTCTTCTTTTATATCGTTCTTTCCTTTGCCCTTTCTGTGGCGTTTCTTAAATCTGAGCTCTTCAACGCCATAGTCCCTGGCTTCCTTTTCGCCGTCCACTTCAACGACAACGCGGACTTTCTGACGGAGCACATCAACCGATGAAACCTCACCCTTAAGGCCGTCGTCAGTGGTAACCTGATCTCCGACATAAGGAAGCTTTCTGTTAAGCTCCTCATAGGTGTCTTCTTCGTTCTTAAGGCAGCACATAAGCCTTCCGCATACACCTGATATCTTGGTGGGATTTAAGGAAAGGCTCTGCTCCTTTGCCATCTTTATCGAAACCGGAGCAAAATCTGCAAGGAATGTATGGCAGCAAAGTGGCCTTCCGCAGATACCGAGGCCTCCTAAGAGCTTGGTCTCGTCTCTTACGCCTATCTGTCTTAATTCGATCCTCGTGCGGAAAACTCCCGCGAGGTCCTTTACGAGCTCCCTGAAATCAATCCTTCCGTCAGCGGTAAAATAAAATAAGATCTTGTTGTTATCGAAGGTATATTCCACATCGATGAGCTTCATCTCAAGACCGTGTTTCTTGATCTTTTCCTTACAGGTCTTAAAAGCTTCTTTTTCTTTTTTCTTATTTTCTTCCTGCTGTTTCTCGTCTCTCTCGTTGGCTATGCGCAGAACCGGCTTTAAGGGCTGGTCGATCTCTTCATCGGCTATTTCCCTTATCTCTCCGACGGCAGTACCGTATTCTATACCTCTTACGGTTTCAACTATTAAGTGTTCTCCTCTTTTTATCTGAAACTCTCCGGGATCGAAGAAATAGATCCTTCCGCTCATTCGGAATCGAACACCGATAACTCTTTTCATTTATATATTACTCCAATCAGTTTTCTTTAATGGTAAGGAGAAGCAACTCCATCGTAAGGTCGAAATTAACGTTTGCCTTAAGTCTGTCTTTAGCCTTTTCAAGCGCCTCGAGTATCTCCTCTATGCCCTCATATGCACTCCTGTCGGCCGTCCTTTTTATATACTGGATCTCATCTCTGAATATGAGGTGATTCACATCATTTGTAGCCTTGAACAAAAGTACATCCCTGTACCATACGGACAGGATATCAAGATAATCGTTTATCTCGAATTTGTATTCGCCTATCTTTTTGATGGCCGTAACTATCTCACCTATCTCCATGTCATAGATGTATTTTAACAACGTCACGGCATCGGATTTTATGTTTTCGAATTCTTCGCTCGAAGCAAGTCCCTTTGCCTTTCCGAGATTTCCTCTGGCAAAAGCCACACATACATCAGCCTTGTATTCGGGGACCATGAGCTCGGTCATTAAGTATTTCTTTACTTCCTCATCGGACACGCTCTTCATCGTAAGCAGTACACATCTGCTTAAGACCGTGGGCAAAAGGGCATCCGTGTTGGTCGCAAGAAGGAGGATGACTGCATATTCCGGCGGCTCCTCGATCGTCTTTAAAAGAGCGTTCTGAGCCTGAACCGTCATCTTCTCGGCTTCATTTACTATATAGACTTTATATTTCCCGGCATAAGGCTTAACGGCTATATCACCGGTCAGCTTCCTTATATCCTCGACGCCTATGGTATTGGGCTTTTCATGGATGATGCGGATGATGTCGGGATTGTTGTCATTTTCGGCCTGCTTGCAGGAGTGGCATTCTCCGCAGGGCTCGGGTCCGCCTTTTTCGCATAAAAGAGCCGCGGCAAAGGTCTTGGCAATAAATTCCTTTCCTGCGCTTCTCTCGCCCTGAAGGATATAAGCATGAGAAACTTTACCCGTTGTAACGGCATTCTGTAAATGATCGACTATTGACTTTTGTCCGACCACGTCTTTGAACCTTCTCATACCTCTCCCTCCTTGCAATGCTGTCCCTTTATGATATCACAATAAAGCTCTTTGTTCAAATCCTCAGGTAAATATATCCAAAAGAAGACCTCTTATCTCGCCTATCTTATTTAAAATGGCGATATGATCCTTTTCATCTTTTACAAGTTCTCTTGCAAGCTCGTCAAGCGTATCGTCCACCTGCCTTATTATACCGTAGACTCTGTGGCGTCCTTTTCTGTCTAAGAAATTCTCCCTGGAAAATTTATGACTCCTGTTTACGATCTCATTCATGAAATCCTTTATCAGGCTTCTGTACCTTTTCATGTCCCGGACATCCATCTTTTTTGACAGCCTGTCGCCCTGACGGGTGATCTCTTCCATCATTGAATTAAGCCTTACCTGGAGATCCTGCTCCTCGATATTGCTTGCAAGAATGAATTTGAAGGTGCCATCCGACACCTGGTTGTTTTCCGGTTTGACAGCCTGTTCAACAGGCGTTGTCTGAAGGATCTTACTGATGTCCATTTTGTATTCCTTTTATAAAGGCTTTAATATCCGTAAGCGCTGAGTTCAGATCTTCGTTAACAAATCGCGTCTTTATCCCCGCCTTTTCAAGGTTCTCTTCGGAAAAATCCTTTGCATCCGCAAGGAACCTCCTGCACATCTCCTCATACTTCGGCTCATCCTGAACAAGCTCTCTGTTGAGCGCTCTCTGGAGTCTTATGCCGTCGTCCAAGGTGATATATATGGGGACTATATTGCAGTTTTTATCTTTATTAACGTCAGATGATACATAATCTCTTATAGCCATCACGGCTTCGGGCGTTCCTATCATTATGCGGTCCGATCCGTCATCCAAAAAGCCGTCGTCTACGGTAAAATATGTCCATAATCCGTGAACCGTATCATAGGTTCTCTTCTCTATTACCCTGCCTTCGTCTTCGAGTCTTTTTAATTCATCATCATCAACATAATGATACTCGGCACCGTCGGCTTCATTTGCCCTTATCGGGCGTGTCGTATAAGGTACGATCCTTTTTATGTTGAATTCCTCGTCATCCATCAGACGCTTAAATACGGTGTCTTTTCCGGATGAACTCTTTCCGCATATGATAAATATATTTCCCAAAATCTTCCCCTTGTCCCGTGTATGCTTAAATATGCCCGTCTATGTCGGTAAGTGCGTCCCTTAAACGGAAAAATCCTTCGTCGGTATCCATGAGCGAAGTCATCAAAAGGACATATCTTTCCTTATAAAACTCCGACTGGATCCCGTATCTTTCCTTAAGGAATGTATGCAGCTTTTCACCGTTTATGCTTTCACCCGGGCATATGACATTTATCTTGCCCGGATCTTTACCAAAGTATCCACTTTCTTTATCGCCAAATATCCGTATATGCTTTAGTTCACCGGTCTCATTGTAAAACCGTCTCAGCCTTTTTATATATGCATCAAACAAAGCCGGGCCTTCTTTCTCCATGTAGTGAAGGCAGCCTGTTATGCTCCTCATAAGTACATAAGAGGGACTGCTTGACTGGATCATCGAAAGGCTTTTTCTGAGTCTTTCTCTTTTTATAAGATTACCCTGAACATGAAAGATCGAGGTCTGAGTCATTGAGGGAAGCGTCTTATGAAGGCTTTCGATCACCAGATCCGCTCCGGATCTTAATGCCCCCTCGGGAAGGCTTTCGTCATATATGGAAAGTGCCCCCTGCCCGTTGAACAATTCGATATGAGCTCCGTGAGCCGCATCGACTATGACCGGGATATTGTTTTCGTGCGCGATATCGCATATCTTTCTTATGTCGCTTACTATCCCTTCGTAAGTGGGGGATGTGACATATATCGCACGGTATTTCTTTTCGGACAGAGCTTTTTTTACCGCATCCGGGGAGATCCCTCCGGTAAACGGCGCTCCCTCTATCGGATCGGGGGATATCTTATCGGCCTTAAGATCGGAAAGGATAAGTCCGTTATAGGCAGACCTGTGAGCGGTCTCGGACATTAATATATATCCGTCTTTTTCTTCATCTATCCCAAAGCCCATCCTGTCCTTTTCAGACTCTGTTCCCAGATATTTAGCGGAAACCGTAAGAAGCGAAGCTATTATACCTGATGTGCTTCCGTTTATGAGGAAAAAGCTCTCATCTGCGCCAAAAAGCTCAGCCGCATATTCCTGTTCCCTTTTAATGATCCCCTTAGCATCATGAAGATCATCAAATCCGTCTATCTCCGTGATGTCACTTTTATAAATGGCATTCGTAAGATCATCAAACCCACGTCTTTTATGACCGGGCATATGAAACGGATAAGCGCCCTGCTTTCCGTACTTATCCAGCTTATCCGAAAGCGTATCTCCTTTAAATGGGATCATTTTAAATCTCCCTTCAGTATATGAAGCGTCTCCATAAGAGATACATATTTATCCGCTGCCGTAACAAGCCAGGATTCCCTGTGTTTAGGTATGCTCCTTAGTGTAAGCGGCCACATATGCTTAGCTATTATGTCTCTTTCTATATGGCCGAGATCAAAATCCCTCTTTGCATTTTCCAATGCCCTTTTCGCATGAGTGAAACCGTGCATCTTAAATATCTTCGGGAATTCAGACTTCCTTCCGTGCCAGTCGTATTGAAAATAATCATGAAGAAGAGCTCCTCTTACAAGCTCTTTTTCCGAAAACCTTATGGGCAGCTTTCTGGCCCATTTCAAACTCATCTCCGCCACATGCATGCTGTGCCTGAAAACCGAGACATTTCCGTGTTGGACGTGCTTTTTTGCGTTTCTATATGAATCGGCGCAGAGAATATCTATTCCAAACCTTCTGATGTCGTCCCTTATACCCTTCATAAGTTAAGTTTACTCCTTTGACCGGGTCACGTCGCATGACCATACATATTTATTATAATCTAATTCATTCCCATGTTCAACAAAACCCGCGCAAAAACCCGCTCCGAAAAATCCGGAGCGGGAATTATCAAAACCATTCTTCTATTGGCTCTTTAAATATTTAATCCCATGTTTCATATCCGTCTTCAGCCTCTGAGCCGTATGAATATGCCGCAGTCTCATCTATCATATCGTAAAGAGCTGTCCCCGTTGCGGGTGCGGGCTTTGCTGCAAAAAGCTTGATCGACACTACGAGCATTATTATAAGAAGTGCGAGCACTCCAACCACTACTGCTATTATAATTCCGGCACTGCCTCCTTTTTTAGGAGGATTGGGCTGCGCATACTGAGGCGGCATTCCCTGGGGTGGCATTCCCGGCTGAGGTGGCATACCCATCGGAGGTGCCTGGTTATATCCCTGAGACGGCATTCCCGGCTGAGGTGGCATAC
>OCVV011339329.1_pt1 | contig 18780 bp, 26 predicted proteins | sample 1539721 | NCBI WGS metagenome assembly OCVV01 (sample SAMN02144230, study PRJEB22623) | gut metagenome | biome: sheep rumen | host: Ovis aries | place: New Zealand | reverse complement strand
TCGCATATTGTTCTTATATCCACAATATAGGAACAATATAAGAACAATATGTAAACAATATAAGAACAATATAAGAACGGCCGTATCGGGTACCTATTATCCCCCTGTCGGGTGCGGGATAAAATATTGTCCGAGTCGCACAATAAAACAGGCAGAAGCGCGTTAACAGAATAAAACAATTCGACATGAAAAGACCCGTATTCTTGACCATAGCGCTGATGATGAGCCTTTTGGCGGCAGCGCAGACGCCGCAGAAACCCCAGGCACCGCGCCAGCAGACTGCCCAGGTGCAGGCGGAGGACAACACGATATTCACCATCGTGGAGCAGATGCCGGAGTTTCCGGGCGGCATGGAGGCGCTATACCAGTTTCTGGCGGCCAACATCAAGTATCCCGGAGGCCCGGACGACTGCGTCAACGGCAAGATAATTGTCAGCTTCGTCATCGAGAAGGACGGCACGGTAAGCGACGCCAAGGTGGTGCGCAAGCTGCATCCCGCCTTCGACGCGGAAGCGCTGCGGGTGGTGAAGCTGATGCCCAAGTGGAAGCCCGGCCAGCAGGACGGCAAGCCGGTGCGCGTGCAGTTCAACCTGCCCATCAACTTCAACTTGAAATAAAAGGCAGAAACAAGCGTCAAATCAAACACTAAGAGAATTATGAAAGTCATCATATTGGGATCTGCCTGGCCCTATCGCGGCGGGTTAGCGGCATTCAACGAGCGGCTGGCCCGGCAGTACCAGGCCGAGGGTCACGAGGTGGAGATTGTCACCTTCACCCTGCAGTATCCTTCGTTCCTTTTTCCGGGCAAGACACAATATAGCGACGAGCCCGCCCCCAAGGACCTGAAGATTAAACGCAAGCTCAACGCCATCAATCCGTTGAGCTGGATTGCCACGGGGCGATACATCCGCAAGCAGCGGCCCGACCTGCTGATTACCAAATTCTGGCTGCCGTTTATGGCACCGGCCCTCGGCACTGCCAACCGCTGCGCCAAGGCCAAGTGGAAAACGGCTGGCGGAGAGCGGAAGACGACGCGCCGGATTTCGATACTTGACAACCTTGTGCCGCACGAAAAGCGCCCTGGCGACAAGCTGTTTGCGCGCTACTTTGTTGGCTCGGTGGACGGCATGGTGGCCATGAGCCGCTCGGTGCTGGCCGACGCCGACCTTTTCGACCCGAAGCACCGCAAGCCGCGCGCTTTCTGTCCGCACCCGCTCTACGACCACTACGGCGCCACCCTCAGCCGCAAGGAGGCCCTGGACCTCATCGGCCTGCGGGAGAGCCAGCGCTACGTGCTCTTCTTCGGCTTTATCCGTGAATACAAAGGACTTGATTTACTGCTCGATGCCATGGCTGACGAGCGGATGGAAAGGCTTGGCGTGAAGCTCATTGTAGCGGGCGAGTTCTACGGCGACCCCAAGCCCTACCAGGAGCAGATCAGCCGCCACGACATCGGCGACCGCGTGGTGATGCACACGGAGTTTATCCCCGACCACGAGGTGAACCGCTACTTCTGTGCTGCCGACCTGGTGGCGCAGCCCTACAAGACAGCCACGCAGAGCGGGGTGACGCAGATTGCCTTCCACTTTGAGCGGCCGATGCTTGTGACCAACGTGGGCGGCCTGCCGGAGATTGTGCCCGACGGCAAGGTGGGCTTCGTGGTAGAACCCGACGCACAGCGGATTGCCGACGCCATAGTGCGCTACTTCGACGAAGGATGGGAGCAGCGGCTGACAGAAGGCGTGCGCCAGGAGAAGCAGAAATACCTGTGGACCAATATGACCCAAACCATATTCAGCCTCAAATAAACAAAGAATAAAGCACTTATGATAATCAGAAGCAAAGCGCCCCTGCGACTGGGATTGGCCGGCGGCGGCACCGACGTGAGCCCCTATAGCGACCTCTATGGCGGCGCCATACTCAACGCTACGATAAGCATGTATGCCTACACAACCATCGAGCCCACCGACGACGGGCGCGTGGAGTTCATGGCTCCGGAGAAGGGGCTGCACGAGGTGTATGACAACGCGATGGAGGTGGACACGGAAGGATACTTCATCCTGCACAAGGGCGTATACAACCGCATAGTGAAACAATTCACCCACAAGCCCTTGTCGATGCGCATCTCGTCGTTTGTAGACGCACCGGCGGGCAGCGGACTGGGCACATCGTCGACACTGGTGGTGTCGATACTCGGTGCCTACGTTGAATGGCTGAAGCTGCCGCTTGGCGAATACGACATAGCCCGCCTGGCCTACGAGATAGAGCGTGTGGACCTTGGCTTGGCCGGAGGCAAACAAGACCAGTATGCCGCCACCTTCGGCGGATTCAACTATATGGAATTCAACGGTGACAACGTGATTGTGAACCCGTTGCGCGTAAGGCAGCAATACATCGACGAGCTGAACCACAACCTGCTGCTCTATTGGACGGACACGTCGCATGTGAGCGCCGACATTATACGCGAGCAGCAGAAAAACGTCAGGGCCAAGAGAACCAAGAGCATCGAGAGCATGCACAAGCTGAAGGTGCAGGCCATGCAGATGAAAGAGGCACTGCTGAAGGGGCACGTGGCCGACATAGGCAGGATACTCAATTTCGGATGGGAGCACAAGAAGCAGATGGCCGACAGCATCAGCAACCCGCACATTGACGAAATCTACAACACTGCCATTGCAGCTGGTGCGTCGGGGGGCAAGATAAGCGGTGCCGGCGGCGGCGGATTCATGTTCTTCTACTGTCCAGGCCTGACGCGCTTTGCCGTAAGAGAGGCGCTGTGCAAACTCGGCGGCGAGACCAAACGCTACGAGTTTACGCCGGAAGGGCTCAAGACGTGGACGATATAAAGAAAGTTGAAAGGTTAATGGAAAAAGCAATCATGAACAGGATACAGGAATCGATAGAACAGAGCATAGCCGTCAAACAACAGATATTGTCTGACGCGGATTTGATGCTGCGTGTGGAGAAGGCGGCAAAGATGATTGAGCAGTCGCTGCGAGCTGGCGGCAAGACGCACTTCTGCGGCAACGGCGGCAGTGCGGCCGACGCACAGCATCTGGCCGCCGAGCTGAGCGGACGCTTCTATTTCGACCGTCCGCCCCTGAACGCAGAAGCCCTGCATTGCAACACAAGCTATCTTACCGCCGTGGGCAACGACTACGGGTACGAATACATCTTCGCGCGCCTGCTGCGCGGCACTGCCAAGCGCGGCGATGTGCTTGTAGGAATCAGCACCAGCGGCAACAGCAAGAATATACTGGAAGCCTACAAGGTGGCGCAGGAGATGGGCGTGGAGATTATTTCGCTCACGGGAGCCACCGGGGGCAAGATGAAAGACTTTGGCGGCCTGCTGCTCAATGTGCCGAGCACCGACACTCCGCGCATACAGGAGAGCCACATCATGCTGGGACACATCATCTGCGAACTGGTAGAAACAGCAATGTTCAAATGAGAGAAGCTGTTGTTCTGTCCGGAGGCTTCGGCACACGCCTTCGCAGCGTGGTGAGCGATGTCCCCAAGCCTATGGCTCCGGTGGCAGGCAGGCCTTTTCTGGCCTACCTGCTCGACTGTATCGAGCGACAAGGCTATGGCCACGTTGTGTTGGCCACAGGCTACATGCACGAAAAGGTTGAGGAATATTTCGGCCACCGATACCACGACATTTCCATAGACTACGCACGCGAGACTTCGCCCCTTGGCACTGGCGGTGCAATTCTCAACGCCCTGCAGCACTGCTCGGAAGAGCAAGTCACCGTTCTCAACGGAGACACACTTTTTCTTGTAGACCACGACAAGCTATGCCGATTGGCCGACGAGAAGGCCACGGGGTTGGCCATTGCAGTGCGCAGCGTGAACGATGCCGGACGCTACGGCAGCGTCGAGGTTGATGCCGAGAGTCGCATCACGGCATTCCGCGAGAAGGACCCCGCCATTGGAGCGGGGCTGATCAACGGCGGCATATATCGCCTGCATCGCAGCCTCTTCGACGGATGGCGTTGCGGCCAGACGTTCTCGTTCGAGAAAGAGATTATGCAAAGTCGCTATCGCGAAGAAGCCTTCTACGCCTTCGCCACCGATGCCTACTTCATAGACATCGGCATACCCGACGACTATGCTCGTGCGCAAACTGAACTGCCAACCCTATGAAAGCATTGTTTCTGGACCGCGACGGAGTGCTCAATGTGCTGCGCCACAACGATTATGTGAAAAGCCCCGACGAACTGGTGCTGCTCCCAGGAGTGGCCGAAGCTGTGGCTGTATGCCGCCGGCACTTCGACTATATCTTCGTGGTCACCAACCAGCAAGGCATCGGCAAGGGGCTGATGACAAAAAACGACCTTGAGGCTGTGCATCGGAAACTGACCGACAGCATACCGGGCATAGACAGCATATACTTCTGCCCGGAGCTTGAACGTATGCACAGCTTCATGCGCAAACCCAATATAGGCATGGCCATACAGGCACGGCGCGAGCACCCGGGGCTGCGACTGAAAGAGTGCGTGATGGTTGGCGACAGCATGACTGACATGCTTTTCGGGCGACGAGCCGGCATGACGACAGTTTTGGTGGGCGACAATTCGGACTGCGCCACAGCAAAACCATGGCTGGTTGACTATAGGTACAGGAATCTGCCGGAATACGCACAGATTCTCTAATGTGCCACTCGCACGCGCGGGTCGAGCCAACCGTAGATGAGGTCAGTGAGGATGTTGATGAGGACCAGGAGGACGCAGATGAAGAGGATGGCGCCCATGACGACGGGGAAGTCGTAGGTGTCGAGGGCGTCGACGATGACCACGCCCATGCCTTTCCAATCGAACACATATTCCACAAAGACAGCACCCGCCAGGAGTCCGGCCAGCCAGCCGGAGGCCGAGGTAACGACGGGGTTGAGGGCGTTGCGCAGCGCATGGTGGACTACGACACGCCTGCGGCTGAGGCCTTTGGCCCGCGCGGTACGTATGTAGTCCTGCCCGAGGGCGTCGAGCATGGAGTTCTTGGTGAGCTGTGTCAGTGTGGCCAAAGGTCGGATGCCGAGGGTGAGGGCCGGGAGGATAAGGTTCTTGAGGTCAAGGTATTCGCCCTCGCCGTAGTCGTCGACGGTAAAGAGGTTGCCGAACATGTTGAGGTGCGTCCAGTCGGCCAGCACGTAGGCGAAGAGCCAGGCGATGAGGATGGCGGCAAAGAACGAGGGCAGCGACATGCCGAGGGTGCTGAGGACGAGGGTGGTGCGGTCGATCCAGGTGTCCTTGTGCAGAGCGCATACCACGCCCAGCGTGATGCCTACCACGAGGGCGAAGAGCATGGCCACAAGGGCGAGGATTGCCGTCTGGGGGAAGGCCGTGGCGATGATTTCGCTCACCTTGCGCTGGCTCTGGTAGGAGCGGCGCAGGTAGGGAGCCTTGACCACCAGCGAGGTGGTTCCAAGGCGCAGGAGGGTGGCATAGCTGTACTTGTCGGGCGAGAGGAAGAAGAAGCTGGTGGAGTCGGCGTTGTTGTGCAGCGAGAGGGGCGCGAGGTCGTTGAGATAGCCTATATACTGCAGTCCCAGGGGCTTGTCGCGGCCGAGGTCGCGGTTGATGATGGCTATGCTCTCCTCGTCGGCGCGTTGACCAAGCATCATGCGTGCGGGGTCGCCGGGGAGGATGTTGAAGAGGAAGAACACCAGTGTGACCACCCCCAGGAGCACCAGGAAGCCATACATGAGCCGTTTTCCTACGTAGCGAAGCATTACTTTAAGTACTAATCTCTAAGTCCGTGAACAACACTCTTTTTCGCAACGAAGTCTTTCAGGTAGAAAGGTTCGAAATAGGCCACATCTTCCGTCTTGCCATCGGCGAGGCGTTGGGCGGCGAGGTCGATCATGCCCTCGGCCGAGAGGCGGAACGAATCGTCGAAGCGGGCGTTGGGGTGGTTGCCGAGGAGGGGACGGGTCTTGGCGGCGCCGTCGCCGATGAAGGTCACCTCTCCGCGGTTCAGGTATTCGTCGAAGATGCCCTCGGTGATGACGTCCGCTGCCGTGGGGCGCAGCACGTCGAGGCCGGGGGCGACCATCATGGTGTAGCACTCCATGCGGCGGGCATCAATCATGGGGCATACAAGGCCCTTGTATTCAGGATGCTGTCGGTAGTAGAGCGCCGCCATGGAGAGCAGCGTGGGGACGGAGACCAGGGGGATGCCGAGGGCGTAGCAGATGCCTTTGGCGGAGCTGACGCCGATGCGGAGGCCGGTGTAGCTGCCGGGGCCTGCGGAGACGCAGACGGCCCCGAGGTCGCGGGGGATGAGACGGTTCTCGTCGAGCACCTCCTGGATGAAGACCGAGAGGCGGGTGGAGTGCGCGTTGGGGACGTCGCTGTCGCGACGGGCAAGGATACGGCCCTCGGAGGCGAGGACCACGGAGCAGACTTGTGTGGCAGTTTCTATCAGTAACGTATTCATCTCATGTCGATTATTTCAGCCTCGGGATGCTTCGAGACATCGAATGCGAAAGCCCCCCTCAGAATGACGTGTTTCATCTTGGAGAAGTCGTAAATCTCGCGGCTGGAGTCGTATTTGTGCACCTCGAGCCGGCGCAGGGCGCCGGTCTCCTCGTTGACAAGGAGGCGTATCTTGTGGTAGCTCTGCGAGGAGCGGGGCTGGAGGTCGACGACTGCCGTGCCGTCGTCCTCGGTGCGTATATACTTCACACGGAAGTTCTTGTGGCAGTTGGCGATGAGGCGTGCTGGATTGAGCAGGTCGATCTCGTCGTCGGTAGGCATGTTGTTGATGACCACCTCGTTGGCGCTTTTGTTCCACTGCCAGACGGTTTTGCCGTCGCACCAGATTTCCATATTGTCCATCACCAAACAATACTTGCCTTTCAAATAGGTGACCTTTGCCGACTGTTTGGAGGTCTGTTTCTTTTGGCTGTCGAGCATGGTGAGTGTCACCGTTCCCTTGACGCTCTCGAGATAGCTGGAGGCCTTTTTGAGGACGGCGATGGCGTTCTCGTCGAGGTTGCCCTGCGAGCTGTGGGTAATCTGGGCCTGGGCCACGCTTACAAGACCGAAAAGTCCTATAAGACCAATAAGCAATCTTTTCATAATCAATGCAAATTAACGCCGATAATGTTCATAAACTCCTCGCGGGTCTTGGGGTCTTTCATGAAGGCGCCGGTGAAGTCGGAGGTGGTGGTGACGGAGTTCTGCTTCTGCACACCGCGCATGGACATGCACATGTGCTGGGCCTCGATGACCACGGCCACGCCGAGGGGGTTGAGGGTGCGCTGGATGCAGTCCTTGATTTGCTTGGTGAGGCGTTCCTGCACCTGCAGACGGCGGGCGTAGGCGTCGACGACACGCGGTATCTTGCTGAGGCCCACGATGGTGCCGTTGGGGATATAGGCCACATGGGCCTTGCCGACGAAGGGCACCATGTGATGCTCGCAGAGGGAGTAGAGCTCAATGTCCTTGACAACAACCATCTGCTTGTAGTCCTCGTGGAACATGGCCGAGCGGAGAATCTCCTCCGGGTCGAGGTCGTAGCCGTTGGTGAAGAACAGCATAGCTTTGGAAATACGTTCGGGACTCTTAATCAAGCCTTCACGCTCCGGGTCTTCACCCAGAAGTTTAAGTATAGCCTTGTAGTGCCCGGCCATTTCGGCGACGCACTTTTCATCGTATTTGTCTATTTTCAGATAACCTTTTTCGCACATATCATTAAGTACTATTATAACTATTCAACTTGCAAAAGCAGCCCTTTGAGGTATTCGCCCTCGGGGTGGCAGATGGAGACGGGGTGGTCCATGGCGTGTGGCAGCTGACGCACGATGCGCACGGAGCGGCGGGCGTTCATGGCGGCGGTGAAGACCATGGTCTGGAAGTCCTCCTTGCTGACGGCCTGGCTGCAGGAGAAGGTCATCAGCAGTCCCCCTGTGGGAAGGGCTTCGAGGGCACGCTGGTTGATGGAGCGATAGCCTTTAAGGCCCGCCTGGAGAGAACGGTGGTTCTTGGCGAAAGCCGGAGGGTCGAGGATGGTGAAATCAAAGGGTGCAGATTGGTTCAAATATTTCAACACATCAGCCACTGTGCCCTGATGGGGGGCAGCGGTACCGAAATTGAGGGCTACATTGCGGTTGCAGAGTTCGATGGCTTTCTTGCTGATATCCACGGTCTCGACATATTCCGCGCCGCCCCGGAGGGCAGCCAGTGAGAAGCCTCCGGTGTAGCCGAAGCAGTTGAGGACGCGATGGCCTTTGGCAAGGTCCTGCACCAGACGCCTGTTCTCGCGCTGGTCGATGAAAAAGCCTGTCTTCTGTCCATCGAAGAAATTGATGAACAAGCGGTTGCCGCTCTCGGTTATCTCCCACTCCTGCGGTTCATCGCCCCACAAGTAGCCGTCCTCGGCACCGCCGGGACAGGTGGCGCTGCTCTTGTCGAAAATGGATTGCAGGCCGTGGTCGGACAGAAGCTCGACAAACAGGGTTACGAGCATGGGGAAGAGACGGTGCATGCCGACGGAGTGGGCCTGCAGGACAAGGACGCCGTTGTACCAATCGGCCACCAAGCCGGGCAGCTGGTCGCCCTCGGCGTGGATGAGGCGGAAGACGTTGGTGGAACCGTCAAGCGACTGGGCGACAGACTGATGAAGATAATCGAAGAAACCGAAACGTTCGCGGTAGGCGATGGCGGACTGAAGACGGCGGCGGAAGAAGGCCTCGTCGACCTCGGGAGTGTCGAAACTGAGCACCTTGCAGATGATGCTCTCCTGCTGGTAGTGGCCCATGGCCATCCATTGGCCGTGGGCGTCGACAACATCCACCAGGTCACCTTCTTGAGGTTCGCCCACAATGCGCTTGACCGCGCCCGAGAATATCCAGGGATGGCGGCGCAGGAGGGCTTTCTCCTTGCCGGGGGCTATGATGAGCTGCGGACGCTTCATTGTTTCATCATGTGGATGGTCTGCTGGGGATTGTCGCTCTTGAAGACGGCGTTGCCGGCCACCAGGACATCGGCACCGGCCTCGAAGAGCAAGGGGGCGTTCTGGAGGTTGACGCCGCCGTCGACCTCGATGAGGCACTGCGGGTTCTTGCGGTTGCAGAGCTCGCGCAGCTGGCGCACTTTGCTATAGGTGTTCTCTATGAACTTCTGTCCGCCGAAGCCGGGGTTGACGCTCATCAGGAGCACCACGTCGCAGAGCTGGACGATGTCCTCGAGCAGGCAGACGGGCGACGAGGGGTTGAGCACCACCCCACCCTTCATGCCGGCGTCGTGGATGGCGTGGAGCACACGGTCGTGGTGGTGGCAGGCCTCGTAGTGGATGGTGAGGATATCGGCGCCGGCATCGCGGAAGTCCTGGACATAGCGGCCGGGGTCCTCGATCATCAGGTGCACGTCGAGGGGTTTCTGCGCATGCTTCTTGATGTGCTTGACGATGGGCTGGCCGAAGGAGATGTTGGGCACGAAGATGCCGTCCATCACGTCGACATGGAGCCAGTCGCACTCCGAGGCGTTGAGCATCTCGATGTCGCGCTGGAGGTTGCCGAAGTCGGCACTGAGAAGAGAGGGGGATATCAGTTTCATAAGGGTTAAGCTTTAAGTGTTAAGTTTTAAGTGTTTAGTGGTGATTATAGTTTTAGTTTTTCAAAGTTCTTGCCATAGACGCCCTGGGCCTTGTTGACCGAGATGAAGGCGTTCTCGTCAATGCGATGAATAATCTGCATGACGTGCGACTTGTCGGTGCGGTGCACCATCATCAGGAGCACCTTCTGGTTCTGCTTGGTGTAGCACCCCTCGGCGTCGAGGAGCGTGGCACCGCGGCCCACCTCGCGGGTGACGGCCTCGCCAATCTCGGAGTTCTTGAGCGAGAAGACCATGATCTGGTAGCTCTGCTTGTTGCCGTCGAGCACCATGTCGAGCACATAGGTCATAACTCCCATCACCACGTAGCCGTATACCACGTTGCCCAATTTGCCGGACACGAAGTAGGAGCAGCCGACGATGACAATGTCGATGAGCATGATGACGCGGCCCGGGGAGATATTGTAGTACTTAGTGACTATCAGGGCGATAATGTCCGTTCCGCCGGTGTTGCCACCCATGATGAAGCTCAGGCCGATGCCCAAGCCGCAGAGGGCGCCGCCGATGATGGCGCACATGAAGGGGTCGAACTGCATGGTGCCGTCGGCATTCATGAAGAGGTTCTCCACATGCAGGCCTTGCTGCCACATGATGAAGAACACACTCGACATGGCGATGCCGTAGATGGTGTTGGCGCCGAACTTGGAACCCAGTATCTTGAAGCCGATGGAGACCAGGATGCCGTTGAAAATAAGGTTCAGGATACCGATGGGGATATGGATGCCCACGGCGTAATAGATGATGGCCGAGAGGCCGCTGACGCCGCCGCCGACAATCTGTGCCGGAAGCATAAAAGCCGACCAACCAAAGGTATAGGTCATCAGTCCCAACGTGATGACCACGTAGGACATGATGATATTTTTGCTTTTCTTGAAAATCTGCATATTCTATTGTTTTTTACTGTAATCTCTTGGGCCAAAGATGCTTGTGCCGATACGGACGAGGGTGCTGCCCTCCTCGACGGCTATGGGGTAGTCGTGGCTCATGCCCATGGACACCTCGCGGAAGGCGGGGTTGTTGGCGAAGGTTCCGGCCTTGAGGGTGTCGAAAATGGACTTGACGCGGCGGAAGTCGTCGCGCACACGCGCCTGGTCGTCGGTGTGGCTGGCCATGCCCATCACGCCGCAGATGCGCACATGGGGATAGGCCGCGGGGTTGAAGCGGGCCGCCGAGAGTTCCTCGGGCAGGAAGCCGAACTTGGTCTCCTCCTGGGCCACATGCACCTGCAGCAGCACATCGACCACACGGTCCACCTTGGCGGCGGCATGTTCCACATCCTCAAGATGCTCCATGGAGTCCACTCCGTGAATCATCGACACAAAACCAATATAGTATTTCAACTGCTTCGACTGCAGGTGGCCGATGAAGTGCCACTCGATGTCGCCGGGCAGCTGGGCGTGCTTGTCGCGCAGTTCGGTGGCGTAGTTCTCGCCGAAGAGGCGCTGGCCGGCGTTGTAGGCCTCCATGATGTCCTCCACAGGCTTCAGTTTCGACACCGCTATCAGCCTCGTTCCCTCGGGCAACGACGCCTTGATGCTTGCTATTTTTTCTGCTATCATACCCTCTCTAACGACAAAGCGTCTCTTTTATTATATAAATAAGAATAATTTTTTGCCAACGACCTTAGAGCGTCAGGCTGTAGTAGACACAGTCGGCGTCGCGGTAGAACTCGCGGGCGCCCCAGCGTTGCCAGTACTGGTGGGTCTTCAGGCGGTGCATCACGGGGATGAAGACGAAGTCATAGTTGGCCTTCAGCTCCGGCATGATGCTCATAATCATGTCGTAGTTGAGGCGCGTGCCACGGTATTCCGGAGCCACAATGAACGAGAACACCGCCGTATAGCGCCGCGCGTTCATGGCGGCCAGCAGGTCGGGCTTCTCGCGGGCGATGAGGGGTGTTTCCTCCTCGATGCGGTAGTCGCTCATGTTGAGCAGACCGATGATTGTGTTATTGTGTGATTGCGTTAATGCGTTAGTATTTGCCGCGTCAGCACTCACGCATTCACACGATAACGCATTACCACATTCAGAGATAGCTTTGACGCTGAGGGGCCAGTTGAAGTGCAGGTCCCTCACCCACCCTTCCACCTCGCGGCGGTCGAAACCGTACTGACGCACCATCCAGTCGACGGTCAGCGGCGCATCCTCCGGGCTCATTCTATGCAATGTATACTCCATGGTATTGCCTTAACTACTGAAAGAAACGACATTGTAACTCAGAAGTATTTCGGGATGATACGACAATTTGGCCTTCCGCAGGCCTTCGAGGCCCATGTCCTCCTCTCGGTTCACAAAGACAAAGTGTTCCGGCAGGTGGGCGCAGAACTGCTGGTTGATGACCGAGAAGAGGCCGTCGATATTGCGGTCGGCCTTTTCGACGCAGACATCGATGGTGTCGTCGGTGACGGCGGCGCCGTAGGTGAAGGCCACCATGCGGCCGTCGAGCCAGATGCTGCCGCCCATCATGCCCAACTCGTTCCAATGGGCGAAGACGGTCTCCACCACGCGTTGCTCGGCGGCGATGGTGTCGCCATATTCGGGGTTGGTGTCGCCGCGCTCCTCACGCCAGAGGGCTTCCAGACGGCGGCATTCGTCGAACATCGCCGGTGTCAACGGACGGTATTCGAAATCGGGATGTTCCGACAGGAACTTGTTGACGTGGTTGCGCTTGGCCTTGAGCTTGCCACCGGCCAACGAGGCCAGGTCGGCGCGGCGGTAGATGTAGTCGTACTGGTTGCGCTGGGGCTCGACGGTGATGTTGATTCCCTTGCTGCAGGCGTTTTGCTGCAGCTGGAGCGCCGCCTCGTCTTCGAGGCCGAGCAGGGTCATGCGCCCGCCGCAGTCGTCGCAGATGGCCTGCAGCAGGTCGCAGCACGGCGTACCGGCCATGCAAAGCATGTAGGCCCGTTCGCCATCAAGTGTAAAACGCAGCACCACAGCATCGGGCAGTATGCACACTTCGGTGCGGAACCAGAACTGCCAGCCCACGAGGTTGGCGAAGGTGAAGTTGCAGTTGCGCCGTCCGCTGCGAAGGCTGACGGCCTGGTAGGCCTCGCGGTCGGCGAGGGTGAGGGTGTGAAAGTTCAGCATAATGTAGGTGTAATGATTACGTCGACCATGTCGCCAAAGGACTTGCCAATCTTCTGGCGGATGGCTTTCGTAATTCCTATTATATAACAGATGTTGCCGTCGGCATCCTTGACACCCATATTGACCACGCTGCCGCTGTAGGGGTGGCCGTCGAAGGTGGCCTCCACCTTGAGGCGGCCTTTGCCGTAGACATCCTTAATATTAACAGGTACAATAACATAAGCGGCATCCATGTCGCCATTGCGGAGGATGGTGGCGGTGAAACGGTGTTGCATAATCATTTATATGTGGGGATATCTCTCACTACCGGAATGGTGAAACTTTTTAGCAATGCAAGAAGAAACAAAACGAGATAGATAACTTTCACCACCACCCTATATGGTTTCAATTTCTTCCGATCTGCAGGCGACAAGCCATCACCCCCAACTCCGAAAATGTAGTTCAACCAGTGCTTTTCTTGTTTTTTCATATCATCTTCAGGAAGCCAACTTCCTTCTCTGTCAACTCGCGCCAGCGGCCGCGGGGGAGGTCTTTCTTGGTGAGGCCGGCAAAGACGGTGCGGTCCAGCTTGTGGACCTCGTAGCCGAGGGCCTCGAAGAGGCGGCGCACGATACGGTTGCGGCCGCTGTGCAGTTCGACGCCCACGACGCGCTTGTCGATGGTGCCTCCGGTGGCGGCATACTGGATGTCGTCCACATGCATGGGGCCGTCCTCCAGCTCGATGCCCTCGAGGAGTTTCTTCATATCTTCCTTGGTGACGGGCTTGTTGAGCTCCACCTGGTAGATTTTGTAGACCTGCGTGCTGGGGTGCGTGAGTTTCTTGGCCAGCTCGCCGTCGTTGGTGAAGAGCAGCAGGCCGGTGGTGGCGCGGTCCAGTCGTCCCACGGGGTAGATGCGCTCGGCGCAGCAGCCGTCCATGAGCATCATGACAGTGCGGCGCTCCTGCGGGTCGTCGGTTGTGGTGATGAAGCCTTTGGGCTTGTTGAGCAGGAAGTAGCGGTGGCGCTCGCTGCGGAGCTTCTCGCCGCCGTACTGCACATCGTCGCCGGGCATGACCATGTAGCCCATCTCGGTGACCACCTTGCCGTTGACCTTCACGCTGCCGGCGGCGATGAGTTCGTCAGCCTCGCGGCGTGAGCAAATGCCGGCATGGGCGATGTATTTGTTCAGGCGCATCGAACCCTCGGGGTGCTCTTGCTTGGGCTTTTGCGGAGCGGTCTTTTTTCTTCCCGCTGCGCGGAAGCCCATGGAGCCGCTTCTCCTCTCCCCTGCCCTGCGCGAGTCCGCGGTGCCAGGTTTTGCGGATCTGCGGAATTCGCCGGAGGCGGGAGCCTTCTTTCTGGCAGGTTCGCGCGATTCTGTAGTCGCAGGCTTCCTTGTTTTATGGTTTTCGCCGGAGGCGGAAGGCTTAGCGCTCCTCGGTGTTTTGTTGTTGTCTTTCTTTATCATGTTCTGTTTGTTTTTCTTTCCAATCATTGAGCTCCATCATGGCGCGGTAGTGACCGCCGAAATGCATCACATAGGGCCACGTGTACTCCTTTTCCTGGTACTTGAGGAACTTCTCCACCTCGCGCACCAGCATCAACAGCACGCCCAACTTGCGCTGGTAGAGCCACTTCAGCGAGTCTACATCGTGCTTGCAGGCCAGGGCGAAACGCAGGTTGACCGTCGTCAGTCCGTTGCGGACCCAGTCGATGGCCTTCTCGTCGCCGTCGCAGGCGTTGCTGAGGATTGCCAGCCAGGCGTAGTTGTTCTTGAAGAGCCACACCATGGCGTCGTCGTCGCCACGTATGGCGTTACTGAAGGCCGCCAGCTCCGGGTAGCCACTCTCAATCAGCACCTTGAAGAAATCGATGCGTCCGCTGACGCTCTTCACCAGCGCCAGCAGCACCTTCACATCGTATTGCTCCAAGCCTTTCATGCTCCCTATCAACGCAAAAAAAACAAAAATATTGCACAATATCACCCTCGACGCAAAAATAAATTTTGCCACCTCGCAGAAATGTCGTATCTTTGCAGTCGAAATGGAACATGTAATCAACACACCACGGCAGCAAGTCATCATGGCTTTTGTGGCAACTTGCATTGAAACTACAGCAAGAGCTATGGGCGTTGATTTCTCAGAGGTTTTCGAACGGATGAAACGTCTGGGAATGATTGAAAAATACATCTATCCTAATTACGAGACCCTACATACCGAGAGTCGCGAAAATCTGGCCAAGGATATGATTGAATGTATGAACAGATGGGAGGCTACCAAATGATAACAGTATATCACGGAGGAACTGAAATAATAAAACAACCTGTTTGTAGGTTTGGTCGCCCGAATCTTGACTTCGGACAAGGCTTTTATGTTACCGATGTAAAAGAACAGGCCATACAATGGGCTGTCCGCATGTCCGAGAGGCGCGGTATGACTCCTCTACTCAATCGTTACAACCTTGACCGCGATGCCATCCTCTCCATCGGTCGATGCAAAGTATTCTCTGCTTACGATGCCGACTGGCTGGAGTTCATCATTGCGTGCCGCCAAGGGGCCGACCCCTCGAAGGAATACGACTATATCGAAGGTGGCGTAGCCAACGACAGGGTTATTGATACCGTGAACCTGTACATTCTCGGACTGATGGATTTGAACACCGCCCTTGGGCGACTTTCAGAACATCGGCCAAACAACCAGATGTGCTTGTTAAATCAGGCATTAACCGACAAATACCTAGAATATGACAGCACCGAGACAATATGACGACCCCGCCAAGGCTCCCGTGATACAGGAGATAATACTCAGCAACCGCATCGGAGCAATTGCCGTCGACCTCTCCCAGCGGCTGGGCATAGACCCCTTGCGGGCCCTGATGCTTTTCTACGGCAGCCGCACATGCCGCGACCTGCACAACAAAGCGACCGGCCTCTACCTCTACGGCGACCGCTACATTGCCGATGAGATGATGCGCGAAGCCGACATGTAACCATTGCATATTGAGATACCACATCCGCCGCAGGAGACCCCTGCGGCGGTCTTTTTTTTTCGATGTGGTGGAAAATAAATTTTGCCACCTCGCAGAAATGTCGTATCTTTGCAGTCGATTTCAACAGTGAAATCACCGAAGCGTTATACGTTCTTGTGATAGAAACCTGAGAAACTTCTATTACGAAAAGCAAGAATGGTGTAATGGTTTGCGTGTATTGCGTGGGCCATAATCCATATCTTCTTTTCAAGGTATTTCTCAGGACCTCTATCAAGGATTTGGGGCATGGCTCCACGCTTTATTTCCGCAGAGATGCCGAAAACTGCATTATAGAGTAGGCAAATAATAATGAAAAAAAATGATACCTGAAGAAACCGGATTCCAACTTGAACAAATTGGGCATGCTGTCGTACTTGTATTGATAGTTCTGCTGATAGTGCTACTCATTTTGCTTTTTCCATTGTTAATCGCAAAAGCAGCCAAAAATAGAGGTCGCAGTGGGATTCTTTGGTTTTTCTTTGCATTATTTACCACCCCAATAATTGCAGGTTTCTTTCTACTTGTTCTTGGAGATTCAAAACATAAATGGGAGAGGGATATTATCCAGCAAGAAAAAATAAAAGAAAAATATGCCGCAGAAAGAAGAGTGATTGAAGCAAAGGCAAAAGCAAAACGCGAGAAATATGAAATGAAACAACAACTGAAAAAAGAAAGGGAACTCGCAAAAGCTAACACAAATAAATCTGGATTATATAAATCCATGCAGGAATTGACAGACAAGCAAGAAAAAATAGAAGAAGCAAAGGAAAAGCCATGTGCGGAGAATGATTGGATGAAAACACCGACAACCGATTATTCGCGATATATGCCACATTAGAATCAAAGCCCAAACTGTTTGAAAATGGCCCAAATGGTTGTCGCGAGGCCAAAATGATTTTGAAAACGGCAAAAATGAGTGTCGCAAAGCCCAATCGATTTTGAAAATGGCCAAAATGAGTGTCGCAAAGCCCAATCAGTTTTGAAAACGGCTAAAATGAGTGTTGCAAGGCCCAAATGATTTTGAAAACGGCCAGAATGAGTGTCGACAGGGCCAAACAATTTTGAAAACGGCAAAAATGACTCATTACAACGCCATGCAGTTTTGGAAACGGCCGAAATTGGTCATTACAGCACCATGCAAATATTGAAACGAAGAATAGACAAAAATGACGAGGCCCGCAACGGATGTTGCGGGCCTCTGGATTTAAACATTTACATCAACACCTGCGCCCATTGTGGGATATCGTCGGTGTAACGTTTGATGATTGCGCCATTGGCAAAACGGAAGAGGATGCGCGCCTCACGACCGTCGACTGAATTGTCATAAACATAGACTCTGTCAGCGATGCTGGTAGCCACCTTGCAATTGATGATGGATTTTTGATAACGGGATATTATCTTGGAAATCGGAACATCATGACCGCCTTTCATCACACGCCCGGCAATACGAGCAGCGTTGATCATAGGCGATTCTGTGCAGACAAAGAATAGGCGAATAAAGAAGCCTTCCTGCTTTGCCCGACGGATGAAGTCCAGTTTGTCATCGGCAGAGAAAACCGTCTCGAATATCATGCTTTGCTTATCGTCCAGACTCTGTTCGCGCCAGTCAGCACAATATATGGCGGCTTGCCTTACTGCATCAGCCGAATTCCAGTCGCCGAAACGTTCCTGCGCCACTTGGTCGGGGTTGATATAGACCGAGTTCTCCAGCCACTCATGGTGCAGGATACGCGACGTGATGGTGGTTTTGCCCGAACCATTGGGGCCGGCAATGACAATCAACACAGGACGATGGAGCGTTTCTGTCATAGCACAGCAACCTTTTTCTGCAACATGGCGCTGATTTCTTTGAAATAGTCAGCCAACGCTTTGTTTGTAGATGCTGTGGCCTCGGCTGCGGCCTCTTTCATTATGGCAGCGAGCATCTCGTCCGAAGGCTCTTCCATCGAGGTGAGACGGTAGGAATTCAATTCTTTCTCTGACATAACAACATTATTATTTATCCGCGCACCTTCGCGCCCAGCTGGGCCTCGAGGGTCTTCTGGATTTTGGCCATGGCGCTCTCAATCATCTTGTCGTTGAGGGTCTTGTCGCGGTCCTGCAGGATGAAGCTGACGGCGTAGGACTTAAAGCCGTCGGCGATGCCTTTGCCCTCGTAGACGTCGAAGAGGCTGACGCGCTTGAGGAGTTTCTTCTCGCACTGCATGGCGGCCTGCTCGATGGCGGCGAAGGTGACGTCCTTCTTCAGGATGAGAGCCAGGTCGCGGCGCACCTCGGGGAACTTGGCCACCTCCTGATACTGCACCTCTTTGGTCGGGTAGCCCTTGAGGAGGAGCGTCCAGTTGAGGTCGGCGTAGTAGACGGGCTGCTTGATATCCATCCGCTTCAGCGTCTCGCGGCCGATGCGGCCGATGGTGCCCAGCAGCTTCTTGCTGTCGCGCTGCACGATGTCGAGACCTTCGGCAAAGAACTTGTACTGTGTCGGCACCATCTCCACGCGGCCCATGTTGACACGCATGCGGTGCAGGATATCCATGACATAGGCCTTGAGGTAGAAGAAGTCAGTCTCGGCGGGCTTCATCTTCCAGCTCTCGGGGGTCATGTTGCCGGTCATGAAGATGCTGACGTGCTCGGTCTCGTTGAAGCGCTTGGTGACAGGAAGGTCGGACACGTCGGACTGGTCGGACACGTCGGACTTCTGATAAGTGTGGCCGAACTCGTACAACTTCTGGTCGAGGATGCGGAAGTTGATATTGCGGGCGATGCACTCGAGGCCGCTGTAGAGCAGCGTCTGGCGCATGACGTTGAGTTCCTTCGACAGAGGGTTGATGATGGGGATGCAGCGGTCGGCGGGGAAGTCGGGGTTGTCGTCGTAGTATTCGCTCTTGGTGAGCGAGTTGTTCATTATCTCGCTGAAGCCGTTGTCGGTGAGGTAGTCGCTCACGGCATTCTTCAGCTTGCGCGGGTCGGGCTTTTTGCCGTAGGAGAGGCAGCTGTTGACCGTGGTGCCGATGTGGATGTTGTTGTAGCCGTAGATGCGCATGATTTCCTCCACGATGTCGCAC
>OCVV011124197.1_pt1 | contig 18783 bp, 10 predicted proteins | sample 1539721 | NCBI WGS metagenome assembly OCVV01 (sample SAMN02144230, study PRJEB22623) | gut metagenome | biome: sheep rumen | host: Ovis aries | place: New Zealand | reverse complement strand
AATGGCTCTGGTGCTTTCTATTGTCGGTCCAGATTCACCTCTTTCTAAAACGCTTACCCTTGGTGTCTTTATTCTTGTCGGTCTCATTGGCTTTGTATTCATCTACCTCATCCAGAAAGCAGAATGAGAAAACGATTCTTCACCCTAATCCTGGCCTGTATAGGCCTGTCAGCGTGAACTATTCAATCTTAGAAGTTTAGATGTTTAGGATTTATACAATAAGGAGCGACATTGCTGCCGCTCCCGCCCTATTATCTAGAGATCATGATAATGAAAACTTCATGTTATGGTGTTATGCTATGGTGTTTTTGATACTAATTCTCCGTTAACATACAGATTAGTGGTAGCCGTACTTACATTAGCGAAGAGTACCAGACCCTCAGGATATGTGGTAATGTTTTTGTTGTTACCATCCAGATGAAATTTTGCATATTCCACGGTAATATTATTATGCCAATATCCAAAATCAGTATAATCTACAACGGTAAAATCACTATTAACACGGTAATTATTCCCATCCCGATTGTTTGAACTTACACTTAGTAGTCTCCATAACTCATACCAATTATCAATAGTGGCATCATACTTGGTTGCCGTTGTTGTATTTGAGTTGTTGGAGCTATAATCGCCAATACTATTATCTGCCTTTGTAGGCCATTTATTGTCATAGGCTCGAAGTTCGTGGGAATCAGCCTTTGCCAGAACAATATTTTTAAAGTTATTTGCGTTCTGATTAAGCGTAATTCCATACGCGTAAGTATTACCTGATACGCGACCTACTGCACTGCCTACAATACCGCCACCAGAAGTGCCAGTCTCGCCATCCACGCGGGCATCCACCGTACAATTTTCAATCACAGGCATCGAACCGATAGTAGAATAAACAGATTCCTTAGCAATGCCTCCCACAACTCCACTGGTGCCATGAACAGGCAGCGTAGAACTACAACTTGAAATGGTGCCTGAATTGGTTACCACCAGTCCTCCTTGAGAGGCCTTACCTGTAGAACTTCTACTTACAGTCACCTCCTTGATGGTGCCAAGATTAGTAGTTGCAACGGCTGCCGTCACCTCTGTTGCATCGCCTGATACACTGATAGTTCCACCCTCAACTTTTCCCAATGCTCCAATAGTCGTAAATACTGGATGAGTTGTAGAGAGTGTGTGACCATTCAACTTCAGTGTGCAGTTCAGAGGCTGAGGCGTCCAAGCTTCTCCAGCCTCTAAATCAATATTTGCTGTGATATTTGCGATATTGCCAGCTTTATTATCATCACCTGAAAGGAATGTCAAGAGCTCTGTGCGGTTAGCAATATTTGTTATACTTCCTATCTGCCCATCATCTCCCACAGTTGCATCTGTCGTAATCTCATCCCAAGGTACAATCTGGGCTGTAAGCAGTATCTTTTGAGCATCACCACGAGCTAAAGTCGCTGTAATAATCAGATGCTTGCCAGCTGTAAGGTTGTAGTTACTCTTCTTTTCATTGTCACTTTCATTGTTTACAGAGAAGGTAAATGGCTGCCCAGAGACGCTAATTCTTGCAATGACTTTTTCTGAATTTGTCTGATAATCATATGGCTCAACTATAGCCGTATATTGGGTATATGTTACGGTAGATATTGTCGTCTCACTGGCGTAAGGCTTAACTTCTGTTGTTGACCCACCAGAATAACTATAGATGGTTGCATCAATATTGGTTGTTGCTGTTGATAATGCCAGGTCTTCATGGTTCACACCCTCGCTAGCTTTTAGAATAATCGTAATTTTAGATCGTTGATGTTTGAGATAGAGAGGTATCTTTTTCTGATCAGCCTCAGGTACACTCCTACTAATATTGGCTGCTTTCCAATCCGCACAAGTACGATAATTCAAACCATCAATATTATCAGGCCTTCCTGAGTTCCAAATAGGTTCAAATCCAAAGCCGATGAGCTTGTCTTGGGCTAAAAGATCATTTGCAGTAGTTTGATTTGTTCCTAACGTTGCAGAGCCTGCTGTAGCCTTAAAACCATAGGCATTGACATTATCAGGCCAATATACAGTGGAACCATATGCTATAGCGGCATCCTCCCCTGATTTGTAAATCTCATATGTAAAATCGTAGCTACTTGATGCATCATGATAGGTGGCCATATCTGTATTAAAAGCCGTTTCGTTGGCATAAGTTCTAGTCAGGGCTTTTCCTTGGACATAGGTCGTGAACATCACAGGGTCGCCAGGTCTGATCTCCCCATCATCAGAGAAAGATGAGGCCATCTCCTTGCTACACCCTGTCACAACTAATACCAGACAGAGGAGAACAGCGAACCATGATATACTTCTATATTTCTTCATATTATCTATTCTTTACTGGCCAATTTGTAATTGATACATCCCCATCGAGAACCAACTCAGATGTTTGCGATCTGCCACTCAACAAACTGCGAGATCCGGCTACAGGACGCTGAATACTGAGATTGTAGTTATACATCTTTCCACTCGCTAAGGTTTGTTGCACCTCAAGAGTTGATGTACCACCACTCCAAGTAACTCGAATAGCCCTCAGCGTACCAAATGCAATGGCATTATACGATTTTAAGTAACCTTCTGTAGTCGATATTTCAAACATTCCGAATGATGTTCCCCATTTATTGGTTGCTAATTGTTCGTCAGTAAAATTATCGATGTTTACTTCAGAGGCAGTGGGAGGATCAACGGTTCCATTAGCATTGAGTTTGGTATAGACATAACCTGTTTGCGATACACCCAGCAGTTCTACATTAGTAATCTGTTCTGAAGTGATATCATTACCAGCTGCATTCTTCACATTGACCTGTATTTGTGAGAACTGATGCTGAAAATTAAGCGTTACTCGATTTTCCTCTGCAGTTGCTTCTGTAGGTTTCTCTGTAGCTAATGCAAGGATTGGATCTGGTTGATCTGCTATGCTGAGATTATATACGTTGGTATAATCATTATCGGATGGGTAGATGCCTTGTATGGTTTCCCAATGATTGTTATCAGCAATTGCAATAAAAGCATGCTTCAATCGGTTCTGCCAATAAAAAGAAGTCCCAGCAGCATCAAAACTCGAATTCTTATACAAAACGTTACCAGCACCACCACTAACCTCTAACCATGCGGTATGAATCTTTGAAGTAGTGAGTTCATAGTCACTTGCATCAGTATCAGACGTTTTAGAGTGATAGTACATCGTGCAAACAAAGCGGCTCAAAGGCACTTCACCCGTCCTTGTCTGAGCCTTACTTTTAAGGTCTACAGAGAACTGAACAGGCATTCCCATAGGGTTAAAGCCTTTGTCATCACGACCATTTCCTGTCGCAATCTCATCGCCTGAGCAGCTTGCCAGCAGCGCTACGATACCTATAATCAATATATCTTTTATCTTCAACACTTCTACCATCATTCTTTTATTACCACTCCAAAGCAGCATTACCACTACCATTTACCACATCCCAATCCTTTACCAGCACATGGAACTGCACCTTCTCCTTTTCAATATGGATGGTGTAAGAGTAGTTCTTACCTCTCTCCCATGCAGTAACGGGTGTAGAGCCACCTGACACCACGCAGTCCTTAAGAGGAATGGAATAGACGGCATTATTCTCATTCGGAAGGGTAATGGTAACTAAAGCATTATCTCCGAATGTTTGGGGAATCACTAATAAATTCAAATTCTTAAAAGTTGTTGCTGTAGCAGATATTGCGTTTTCAACTTTGCTCTTACCAGTGAAGTCCATATCACCATTATCAATAGTAATGGTAGCATTTGTGTAGATATTGCTAATGGCAATAGTTGCATCAGTAAGATCCACTTTTGCATTCGTTTCTAACACTTCTGCATCATCTGTAGTCTCAAGTGTGATTGAAATTTTGCTTAAGGCATGCTCAAAGGCAATAGGCACACCACCCTTACGAGGTGGAATTGGGTAGCCTCTTAGATATGTCTTTTGGTATGTATAACCATAATGTTTGGGAGTGGTTCCCCAAAGAATGTCATCGCCAGTGGCAACGCCTTCAGATATTGTACCTTGCGAAACGGCTGTACCCTTGTCTAATGATGGAGTTATACTTCCTACAGACGAAATATTCAAACCACTTACATTGTCATGATATTTTGCTAATGCCCTAAAGTAGTATTTCTGGGTAATATTAGGCCAATAAATAATAGGGGCGTTTGTCCACTTGTCATCATCAGCCTCGGTTGCATCATTGGTGAATGTCGAGATTGTTGCAAATTCATAACCAGGATAGTTCCCAGAAGTATCGTTAGGTCGGGTCCAAGATGATAGTGGTGTACTATCATCATTTTCTGTATTTGGATCAATTGCATTGTGTTTTGTATTTACCCTAAATAGACTGAAGGATGCTCCATTGCTGAAATTGTTTTTATCAACACCGACTATAGCGACATCACGTTGCCCCTCAGGAACTTGAGAGTCATCCATATATAAATTTGTGTCGTCATCATTAAGTGTAATATCACCTTCGCTCTCGGCTGTCACCGTTGTCCAATCAGCCAAAGTGGCGTGCGTTTGTACTGACGATTTATTAATCGTTACATCAAGATGATAGTTCACGCCAGGTTGGGTAACAATGTAATGTTTTCCACCATCTATTCCTATCTGATTATCTCCAGAAAGCCCATAGCCCCAATCAGTCGAATTTGCGGAGCTCAACATTGCTGCTGTAATAGTTACTGTATAGTTGTTGCCATGGGCATTCGTAATATCAAGCAGTTTTACGTCCTCTTTTAATATGGTTCCAGGAGCTACGATGGCAGTGTAGTCGCGTGTTAACGTCCCAGCTGTATAAGATTCAGCACGCATCGTTACAGCTTTTATGTTCTCTGCTGTTTCTTGTTTCAGAGGAGAAAAAGACTGTGAATGCGCATTCAATTCTGTCACAGTGTTCATTGCATTTAATATCAGCTGGGTATTTGAGAGAGGATTCGTGGATCCATCAAAGCCTGCAGCAGCAGTTACGGTTACAGTCACTTCACTCATAGCATGTTTATAAGGAATCTGGAAATCACCATGACCAGAATCATAAGCCGTAGAATGAGAATATGGCACAGTCGCCTGTTCTGGAGACCATAGTATGTCTGAATTCTGAAGATTTGTACCAGTATTTTGTGCTGTTTTTACAGTCCAGCCTAACACACTGGTCGATTCATTCAGGTCAGTTGTTGGTGTTCCACCATTATAGCAATAACTATAATATGACTGCAAACCATGACCAGAAGTTCTTAGATCAGTTGCATCTGTAGCTGAATTGCTGAAATCGTCCCAATATATGGGAGAAAGAGTAGGAGAGGGACCAGTAGATGTTACATTTATAGTGACGAGTGAAGGAGCCTGACCAGCAGAAACAGTTGTATAGCTACCTTTACTTCCCCCTGTCGTATGCCTGATATATACTTTAAGCTGGTCGTTGACAGCAAAGGTGTTTCCTTCGGCTCTGGTACCAGCCCTGTCTGTATTGAGGGTCGCATTGATCCGCAATGGGGTTTTCTCGCCATTGCCTGACAGCGTGCTGTTGGAGATGTCTGCATCCTTTGAGCAGCCTGTCAATAGCATTATCGCACTGATGTATAATATGTTTCTTATCTTCATCTTTCTTTTCTTTAGTCTTTTAAAGTTTATCAGAACCATACTGTTTGAGATGCAGTAACCTCTGTCCAATTAGCCAAAGAAGCTGTTACTTTTATTTCGGTCTTTGACAAATGCAACGTATATACATAGTGTTTGCCAGATTCCCAATTTGTTACAGGAACTGCTGCATCTGAGCTGCCTGTTACTTTAACAGCTATAGGCTGTATATCTGCATAATATATATCATCTACAGCATCTCCTGCTGCATTCATTATCTTGATACGGAATTTAAGATTCCCATCAGCCAGAGGTTCGGTGAATCTTAAAGGCTGTGGAACTATAGCACTATGATAATGTGTAGAAGTAGAGTTATAATCCAAAGTATAATCTCCAAAAGTGTCTGTAGCAGGGACTGGGGTGGCACTTTTTACTCCAGTAGTAATAACCTCCATATCACCTAACTTTACACTACCTGTTTTGTGAACATTGACAAGTTCAACCATAGCACCGTCTAATTTCACTTTATCATAGTCTGTATCAGTGGTTGTAAGAATTACTTCCACCTGAGCCATCATATATTTGAATTTTAGATTTATTGTGCCTTCTCTGGCACAAATACCATTAGTATAGAGATTTACCTTAGTATGTCCCGCCTCATTATTACCACAATTTTGATACCCATTGGGAACATCTGGTCTTGCTATCATCAAATCAGAAGGGAAATGGTCTGGAGTATATGCTTCGTTATGTACTTTAATGAGTTGATATTCATATGTATAACCATCGGGAACTTCCTTTACAACACGAGGTTTGTCCTCATCACCAGTCGTGGTTGTAACCGTCCGAGGCCAGACTGCTCGGAACTGATAGTGGGTGTTATGGTTGGGCCAATAGAGTACAGGACTCATCGTCCATGTAGTTGTGGAGTGTGTATAACCAAGTACGCTTTCTTCCTTATAGTAGTTGTTTTCTTTTAAAGATTCATCGTTACTATATCCCAAGTTTATGTTCGGAAAAGAGCTACGATAAAAGCTAAAAGTTTTATCTGCCGATATCACTGCAGAACCTCCAAGATCTCCTGAAACATTAATCACAGGAGCCACCTCGTCAGCTGAAATGTTAGTCCAGTTTGCAACGGTAGCAGTCACTACAATATCCGTTTTGTTGACTGTGACATTGATGATATAGTTTTTGCCAGCCTCTGTTGAATAGGCACCTTCAGAAGCATGACTGGCACTGATGGCAGTACGAATCTTTTGTGCTGTCACATAATAGATATTACCATCAGCATTAATTCTTACGATAATAGCACCATCAGAAGTGAACTGGCTACCAGGCATGACCAAGGCTTCTTTCGTGATATCATAGCCATCAGGGGCAGATACTGCCTGCCACATGGTAATAACAGCTGGATTGGCTTGTGATGATACAGCGCCAGTCGTAATATTAATAGTGCCAGTAGTGTAAGCCCATTCTGCATATGAAGTTGATGCATTGTTACTAGTCAGTTTAACTTCTGGTGCAGAAGCAAAGACGCCATCAGTGAATCCATTGTTTGCATTCAGATTAATCGTAATCTTGCTAAGGGCATGGGTGAACTCAAGGAGTTTGCCAGAAGCACGGCTATCAAACTTATAAGTACCATCGCCAGTACCAGCCTTTATATTGTTTGAGATTAGTAAGTCTTTGTCTGCAGGAGTGCTTTCTGATGCAGTCTGGTTTGCAGGCAATGTCCAACTTAGAGCTGTCCAATCACTCACGCTAGGAGCTATCGTTTTGCCATTAATGGCAGCGCCATAGATGGTAAGTCCTTCTGTTCGGCCTGTAGTGGCATTAGCAGGATCAGCAGAGCCGTAGTCATCCCAATAGAGTAGTGGACTGCAAGTTAAAGAATTATGTTTAGAACCTGAAGAGGTCTCTGCTCCAACAGTAGCTGTAGTGATCTTAACAACAGTTTCAGGGCTATGGTTTGTCCATGTCCCACTAACACGAAGGGCAAGCTTTGTATCTGAAGTAAGGGCCTGATGGTTAGCATGATTATCCTCTGCACCTGAACGTGTTGTCGCCTTTGTGCTACCCTCTACAATACCAGCGGAGAGCTTGATGGGACCACTGGGATCCTCGTTGCTATCAGTGGTAATGCGCTCCTCACTGCTGCAAGCGATGAGGAAGGCTAATGCTCCTATATATATTATATGTTTCATAAGCTTTACTGTATTACAACGGTTTGTGGATCTGCTGTTACTGACTCCCAATTAGCAAGGGTGGCAGAGATAGTCTCTACACCTGATTTCTTTAGGTTGAAAGTGTAGGTGTATTTGTAATTTGGATACCATCTGTTAATTTTACCAGATGAGGCTGTATAGGGATTGGCAATGAGAGTGTTAGTGTAAGAACTGGCTACCACATTTTTCATGTCGACAATATACCTATTATTATCTGTTGTGGTTATAGTCAGTATCACGTCATTTCCTGCGCTTACATTCTCCAAAGATTGAGGTACAAAGCCATAATGCCACTTAAACTCACCATCTACCGTTCCTTCTACTGTTGCAGGAGTTCCATCTGGCGTTACCAAACCATTACCCATCGCAACTTTTCCTGTTGGATGAATCATACTAAGTTGTATCTTTGCGCTTGCCAAGTCTACTGCATCAGCATTATTTGTTGTAGTAAGTTGTATGGTGACATCGCTCATCATGTGGAATAACTCCATTTGAACAGGATCAGAAGTGGGGCCAATGGCTTTATAAATTTGATGTGTTTCAGGCGTAGCGATTGTATTGTCAAAACCTGTTGTAAGAGAATATGTCAACCTATCGGTAGTAGAACTCAATGGATAAAATGGAGCGCCCCAGCAGACATCTGTATAGTTTGACGCTCCAGTGAGTGTGATATAATCATTTTCCGCTGTGGTAACAGAATGATCCTTAGGCATGACTGCTCTGAAATGGTAGTAGGTCTTGTTGTCAGGCCAATACCATATAGTATTATCAGATGTCGAATTATGTGCAGTATAGACGCCTTCGTTAGTCGTATTCTCTGTTAGATTTGCTTTGTTGGCTGTATAGCCCGTTGCCCAATTGTAATCCACAAAAGTATCACTAATATCGTCTGATATAGATGCTTTTCTATACAAATCAAAAGTAGCGTCGCCTGTCAGAGGCGTACCATTATCCAGCAAGGATACTGTGATTCTCGCATTGGATGGAGTCATCTCATCGGCAGAAACTGTCTCCCAAGGAACTATTGCAGCCGTTAGTTTGTCGATCTTCTTCTTGGATACCGTCATGGTGAATACATAGTGTACGCCTGGGCGCATTTTAGAATCCGTGGTCAAAGCGTCTGTCGTGCCATTACTCAGTTTCAGACTGGCAAGTGCTGTGGCCAACTGAGCCTTCGTGATATGATATTTGTTGTTGTCAATAGTGAAGTAAACCTCATCTGTAGCAGTACTTGTAAGTGCTGAGCCTGGGAGCATCAGCCCCGTCAACTCGTAATCAAAGGCAGGACTTGTTTCACCACTATGGTCTGTGAGAGATAAAGCGTTGATTGCATCCGTACCTATAGACGAGAATTCACCTGTCGACATATCTAAAGCACCTGAGGTGTTGAATCCTTTTAAGACAATATTTTTACCAGATTCTGTGAATGCGAAGGCAGCTCCAGTAAATCCGTCACCTCTTTTAATCTTGAAGGTTATTCTATTCAAGGCATGATGGAATATCATCTGTCTGGCTTCAAACTTCTTTGTTGAAGTGTTGAAAACCATACGATTGTCAGATGAAATATTAGACACATTGTTGCTGAAGCAGAGATCCTGATTAGTGAGGAATGTGGTATTCTGTGATGCAGCCGTTCCATCAAGCGGCCAGGCAATGGTAGGAGAAACGGCTGTCGTAGACCAATCGTAGCTACTTAGATTATATGTATTTGAGCCTCCTACTGTCAGGGCTGTACCTGAACCAGGCACACAAGCTGAGTAAACAGACAATTTAGAAGCACGAGAGTAGCAGTCTTCCCAGTAACGCTTATACCCATCCGCAAAAGACACATCTGGTGAACCTGATGCGACAGTACCAATGGAACGCGTATATTTAGATGCTGATGCATCGGCATTATCGCCCTTAATCACCATAAAGAGACTAGTGTTAGCATCAAAGGCTGCTGCATTATGCCCATAGGGGTTGTCGGTCGTTACGACAGTTCGCGTTTGGGCACGTAGATCTGTTGGATTCTCGCCTACGATGCCCGCCGACAGTTCAATGGGGGGCTTTCCCTGATGGTTGGGACTGTCTGGCAACGTCTCGTTTGAGCTGCATGCAGAGAGCGTCAGCAGGCAGATCGCCATGAGCGTTTGGTATTTATTCGTCTTTTTCAGCATATATCTTCTATTTTAGTTCTCGAGTGTGATAGTACCAAGGTCGCCTGTTACAGTTTCCCAAGGCAGGACGGCTGCCGTAATGTTTGCAATTCCCGTCTGCTTGAGGGTGATGGTGTAAGTATATTGGTAGTGAGGATACCATGAGGTAATATTATAATTCGTACCAGATGCCACAGTATAAGGATTGATAAGATTAGTAGTGCTTATCGTACCCGTACAAGTACTTAGGTCCTTTACGACGTACTGATTGCCATCAGGCGTGGTAATACGAAGGCCAATAGAGCCAGCAGAAGGCGTAGTCCACGACAGATCCTGAGGTACAATACCATAAGAATAAGCAGTTACTTGTTCTGGTGTAGTTCCTGATTCTGCGGCCCATGTTCCTGCGCCCATAAAGGCATTAGCTGTTCTTGTGCCATCAGTTGCAGAAACAGCACCTGTACCCATCAGCACCTTTCCGTCAGGCAGGAAATTGAGGATCTCGACTTTGGTCAATTGATCAGCTTCATCCTTTGTCTCGTCTTTTAGTGCTACCTTATCTGCACCTGTTGTAGTTTTCACTGTGACAAATATCTGGCTCGTTACGTGGAAGAGAAGCATATTGATCTGACTGTTTGTGGCTCCAAGGGCTTGGGCTATCTGGTGGGTTTCATCAGGGCTTGTACCTGTTGTATTATCAAAGCCCGTTCCCGTTGTGATATCATAAGTGAGTTTTGCAGTTGGGACAATGTCCTTGAATGGGGCGCCCCAGACGTAATCCTTATATGTACCTCCATCGATGGTGCCTGATGTGATGGTGAAGTAATCGCCACTGCCATCTGTGGTGATGGTAGGATTACCGCTAGCACTGGTTCCCGTTCCTGCTGCGCGGAAGTGATAGTAAGTCAGGTTGTTCGGCCAGAACCAATCAGTAGTCTTCCAATGGCCGGATTCGTAGCTCTTGGTGGCAGGCGTTATGTCATAGCCTGTTTCCCAAGCATAATTGGGTGTTGTCTCGCCAGTGATGTAATTAGAAGCAGTTTTGGCTGCTCGATAGAGATTGAACTTGGTGGCATCTGCAGCAACCCATTTTTCACCACGATCTTCGAAGGTGAAGGTGCAATAGACATTATCGGGCGTGGCATCCGAAGAGTTCACGGTCTCCCAATCGAGGATAGCGGCAGTGACATTGCTAACCCCCTTCTTGGAGACAGTGATGCTGACAAAATAGTGTTTGCCTGCCTCCATCGTGGTGAAGCTTCTATATGCATCAGCATGATCATCATTTTCATGTGTACCACCAATCTTGTAGAAATTACGAATGGCATTAGCAATCTGAGTGCCCGAAACATAATACTTGGCATTGTCGATCTCGAACTCGATGACATTGGAAGATGTTGAATACAGGTTTGTACCTGGCAAGACGATTGCCTCCAGTTGGCGAGTAGTTTGATTAGCAAGAGTTCCTGTCGTTTCATCTAGTTGCGTGATATCAACACTCGTCACCATATCCGACCAAGCCCCATTGCTGACATCCAACTTACCACTTGTGGGGAAGCCTTTCAGGGTAATGTTTTGAGTAACTGCTGTCTGGTTATTTGTCCAAACGTAGTCTGTATTGACAGTATTGTCGAATCCAGAGCCTTCTTTCAGCACAATGGTGAGCCACGATAGGGCGTGCTTGAACACCAGGTGTCCCTGATCGAACTTACCTGTGGTTTCACCTGCCGTTGTGGTCTTGGGTTGCCAGATCATACGACCCAGTTCCATGCTTTTATCCCAATTGGAGGTAGCAGAATTATAGGTTTGGTGATAGCGGCCTTTATTGAACGTTTCACTACTTCTGATATTATTGCTGTAGGTAAGATCCTTTTCGAGGCGGGTAGCTGCAACTTGTGTTGCAGGAACAGTCCAGTCTATCTTGGTGTTCTCTGTACCAATAGTGTACCAGTCGGGGGAGGCATCTGTTCCACCTGTCTGATCAAGAATCGTGCTGGGAAGAATTGTATCATCATTCTTATTGGGTACAGCCACAGCATAGACCGTCAATTTGGACTCTCTGCCAAAAGCGTCATCCCAGTAACGGTTCTGACCAGCAGCGTAGGTAAGATGGGAGTGGGAGCCGACAAGGCCATAATCTGTATTGCAAGCATCGCTAGCTATCTGAGCACTCGCAGTAGCCACTGCTTGGGTATAACGGATGTCTGTAGCTGCAGCGCCCTCGGCCTTGATGCGCATCACGACCTTGGTGTCGGCAGTGAATCCATCACGGGTCATGGCACGGGTAGTCATCGCGCTTCCTTTCTGTGAGAAGGCAATCAGCTCCTTGCCACCATCAGGCGCAAGACCAGACGATCCGGAGGAGGATGTATCCTCTGAACAAGCCATCAGGGCACAGAGTGCAAAGGCTGTCAATGTGTAGTTGAGATGTTTTTTCATATCTGTCATCTTTTTAGAGTTCTATGGGGATATCTGAAGTCTGCACCTCGTCCCAAGAGAGTATCTCGCAAGTGTATTCGATCTCATGGGCGTGAAGGTTCGGGATGTGCAGATAATAGATGTATCGTTTCTCAGGTTCCCATGTGAAAAGGTCGCCTGTTGTCGTCGTCTTGTTGAGGCTGAGCAGTTTGTCGTAGTTGATGGTCTCTTCATGGCTTTCGCCGTCTATCGTTTTAATCTGTAGCTGCACGCGGATCTTTACGTCTCCTTGTGGAATCTGCTGCAGATAGTTGGGACACAGGTCGTAGGCATCAGACTGCCGCAGGTATTGACGAAGGTCTAAGTCACTGTATAAACCATGTTGAAGGAGTATAAACTCATCGGAAGTCGTATTATCGGAGAAAGTTCCATTGCGCAGTCCTTGTGCATTCGTTGCCGTATAGGTGTTGCTCTCAGAGATAAAGCCGGACTTCACGGCAGAAATGGTGATGCTGTTGATTCTCGCCACGTAATCTTGGACGGTGGGCTGGGGGTCGTCGATGAAGATGCGGAAGCCCACTTTCGATATGAGGTGGTGGAAAGGCATGATGATAGACCTGGTGGCATTTGTCTTCGAAGCGGTATTTATCTCCTCATTTGCTATCACATCCATATCCACATAATCGTCGCCCACCTTCTGACGATTGACATGGGCCACAATACAGGGCTCACTTACCACATCTGTCGCATTATAGGCATCGTTGATGAGAGTCTGTGCCTTGAACGGCTGCGAAGAGACATCGAGGGTGATCTGGTCTGTTGCCAATAATGCCCCTGGGAGATAAGGCGAAGTGGCTCGGAACTCGTAGGGGTAAGCATTCATATCCCAATAACGCTGTGCCTGAGTATTAGTTCCAACCACGACGTCCACATAGTCCCATTCAGGAGCCGCGTAGTTCACCCGGTATCCGTCCATCACATTCTGTTGGCTCGCAGTATTGCCGTAGTTCTTCCACACGCTAACCTTAAAGTTATCGTGCAGTGTTTCCAAAGCAGACGAGGCTCGGGTGGCAGCGGTTTTTGCCGACGAAGAGCTGAACACCATCGGCTTCTGATCGTCCACCAGAGGCGCATGTTCCCTCTTCTCTTCCAACGTGCTGTCGGAAGAACAGGCCACCACCAATAAGGCTGCAGCAACAAGCAGTATGTCACGGTGCAGGTGATGCATTCTTTTCAACGACGTATTCTGATGAACTAGTGGAATAATCCTCGATGGTAGCAGAATCGAAGACGATGGGGTACAACGATGGTGCGGTCCCTGGCGTAGGATCTGTAGGATCGATGGCTGTGGTAGGATTGGTTGTGCCTGAAGAGTTTGTCGTGAACTTGAATGTATAGGTATATTTCACGTTAGGCTGCCAGGCTGTGATATATGTTGGTGATGCTGACACAGTAACAGAGACGGGCACATGAACAGTCGCATTATGAATCGTGATAACCTCTTTGTTGTCTTCTGCGATAAGACGGTAGGAGATATGGAAGGTGAATCCCGTAGTACTTGTTGTAGGTTGGGCTACAGGATAGTAGATCGTGGGTGAATAACTATACTCCTGCGTACCTTCGGTTTCTGCTTCTTTGATGATCTTATGAACAGTAGTGCCCAGACCTGCGAAGTCTGTCAGATTTGCAGGGGCAACGTCTGCTGTAGAAAGACCTGCTTGAGGAATCTTGAACATCAGTGGTGCCTGTACAGACGTGCTGCCAGTCCAGTTAGCAGTATAGGTGGGATTGGCAGTCGCCTCTGCGAAACTAATCGTTGCTCCCTGAGTGGTGTAATACGAGCCTTTGGAATAGGTTGTACCTGACAAGCTAGCAGGAGCCGCCTGAATGCCAGTCGCCATATCGGTAGTGGCTCCAGTTGCCATCGTCCCATTGTCTGCGCCAAGGTCGATTATCTCCACTTTATATCTTCGAATGTCCTCATAGAAGCGGATAAAGAGTTGGGCGCCCATGTGCTTAAAAGGAACGACTACTTCGCTTGGATTATCATTTGAGGCCTGAACACCTGCATACATGAATTCAGACAACGAACGATCGTATGCAGGATGCTGGCCTTCGCCTGTGGTAACTGCAGCGTAGGCTGTGTTCACTGGCTCTTCATAACCGTCACGGATGGTATTCGCACCTCCGAATGTCATGGTGCTGGTTGTCGCGTCTTTCGTAAACGTGACATCTGCATCGTAAGGGGTATAACAATAGAAGTTGGTCTTGACATAATTCTGATCCCAGTAACGGAGAAACTGTATGGCATTTGCCGACATGAAGGCGGTCTGAGAAGCTGTATAGAACCCGGCATCTCCAGTGTAAGTGTACTCGGTATTTCCCAACTTCTCATAGAACCAAGGAGACTTCTGGTCATAGACGGTTCCACTCGAACTTGCCCAAGTTGAGGCATTCGTATTGTCGTAGCCCTTCGAAACGCCATCTGAATAACCTACCAGATTGTTATTCATGATTTCGGCATCAGTCAGCCCGTTTCTTCCCTCTACTTTCCAGGCCCAAACACCAAAATTATAGTGCTTGACTGCCTCCATATTAGTTGCACGCGTGATGTTCTGTTTCTGCACGCTAAACCCAATAGGCGTCTGTGCACTCTTCCTGATGTCATCAGGGGCATTGGTCTGATCGTTGGTGGAACAGCTCATCAGAACTGCTGGAACGATAAACGCGAAAATTAATCCTTTCTTCATCATATTTAAATAGTTATTATGTTGTCTTGTAAATTATAATTCAAGTTCCCATATTACATCTTGATAATCCTCGACGTTTGGAAGGAATAAACTGCCGGTTCCCGAGTCGGCTCCCTCCTCAGGCAGTTCAAGCTTGCTACAATCGACATATACCGTAATGAGGCCTCCATGAGCCTGGCTCTGACATTGGTCAGTGACCTCTACAGAATAGGTCTTGACGCCATTATTATTGAATACCAGATCGAAGAGCAGATAGTTGGCCAAATCCCCCCGTGATCCTGAATAGATTGAACCGGAACGCGTAAAAGGTTCCATGTCGCACAAACCGAATGTCGTGAACTTGCCACCAATGACTTCACATTTCTCTCCCTCAAACTCGATGTCTCGTTTTAGACGGGTGTTGAAATAGACAATCGATGGTATGTTATTGGTATGGCCTGTGTTCAGGTTCGTTCCACTGGCCATCGCTGATATGGCGGTATTGCCATTGGTACCCTTGACGCGCCCGTCGTTGTTAAGTAGCACGATTTGGACCAGATAGATATATACCATCGGGCGCATTGGGGCATGAATGGGCATGGTATAAGTGTTCTTATCGGCATTATATTCATAATCGTTTTTATCTCCAGAGATGTATATGTTCTCTGAATAGGATGAATAGAAGATCTCTGGTTGGTTTTTCAGACCTACGACATCATCTTCCTCAACAAGCTCGCGCGTGCCAACCAGTTTGAAAACAGAACGTGACATTCCTCGTGTACCTGTGGTAGTGGCAGTCACTGAGTCCTTAGTCTCTTTGATGACCAATACCTGACTACCGTCCTTTGAGTCAATATCGCTCCAAGTCAGTAAATCGTGATAGCCCGTAGTGAACGCACGGTTAAAACAGGTGTCATTGGTGGAAAAAGCCTCCACGTCTGTATGGGGTAAATTGGGCTCCTTGCCAATATAGTAATGACGCATCTGGTAACTGGTAGGTTTCGTATATCCTATACCGCCCCAGATGGAATCGTCTTTCTCGTCCCAATCATATACCCAGTCGGAGATCCAATCGAAACTCATATCGGGCGACAATTTCATCTCCAAGGTAACCTGGACGTTGGTGGCATGGGCATGGTCTTCGCAAAGTTCACGCATATCCATCTGGCATGACACCAGAAGGAATAGAGCGAACAAGGCTCCCCAACAGCTGATGCGCTGACATCTTTTGCTCATTGTTTCCCTCCTTTCTTGGGCCACAGACTTCTGCTGAATAACCATATCAGAGATATTCCAGCCTTGGCGGGACCGACATAGTTTCTTGATTTCTCTTCTGTCCATACATTGTGGTGGTATGTGTCAACGCTGACCTCGTATTTCTTATATCTACCACCAATGTATCCTATGAATAGACCAAAATCGAGGCTGACACAACTCCCTAATGGGACTGTGTAACCTCCGCTGATACCTGTACCCCAGTTGATCTTTGCCTGCTGGCCCTTGCCATCAAACAAGAACTCGTAACGATATACGGCACCATAGATACCTGCATGAAGGCCCTTGAGGAGAGCGCTGCTGTTGTTGCCGAACCAATAGCGCAGCTCCATGTCGGCTGTGGCGAGGCGAATGTTGTCGTGCCAAGGCTGGCAGCTTATCCATCCATAGGTGCCGCTGATGCCTAATGAGATATTGCTGGCAACAGTCATCTCTAGGCCTAAGCTCGGCCTCACCACTATGTCGGAGAGCAGGTTTGTCTTCAGTGCCCAGACCTTCGAGAGGTTAGAGGAGGCATTGGTAGAGCCGTCAACAGGATGGCCTGCCAATACCATCTGTGGTACTGTCAGAACGAAAACGAGGACCATCCATGCCATTTTTTTCGTTTGATTATATCTTTGCAGTCGCAACATCACGTGTTAGTAGTAATGCTATTTTCTGCAAAGCTACGAATTAAAAATGGTATAAAGGGGTGGAAATGGCTAGAAAAGACTAACGTTTTGCAAATTGTCAGTCGATTTTAGAATCGTCTATTTCTGTTTTCGATAGGTTGCTATTCTTCCAATCGGAAGGTGTCTGGTCTGTAAATGTCCTGAAAGTACGGAAAAAAGAGGTGTCGTTGGCAAAGCCTGAGTCAAGGGCGATGGCGTTTATCTTCATATCGGGGTGCTTCAGCATCAGCTGCTTGGCATATTCCACACGGTAGGCATTGACATACTGCGTGAAGTTGCAGCCCTTCTGGTCGTTGACACATGAAGAGATATAGTTCCGATGGGTGTCCAGCTGTTTGGCTATGGATTGTACTGTGAGTTCGCTGTTAAGGAACTGCTTTTCTTCTACCACGAGTTGATGGATGCGACGCATGAGATTTTCGTTGGTAACCGTCTTTGGGTCGGGTGCCTGTGGCGTCTCGACTACCTCTGTCTCTTTCTGGATCAGCAGTTGTTGCTGGTGGCTCCTGTGGCGTAAGTAGAGATAGAAGAGGAGGGCTATTATCAGTAAGATACCTATGATCCATGGGGTAGGGCTGAAGGATGAGGTGACAGGCTCACTACCGAGATGGAGCAATAGCATGGTATCTGACGGGTAGAAGTTGTGGCTGGGATTCTCTTTCTTCCCAATGCCACCCGTCAGCAGCAGATTGCCTTCAGGAGTAATCAGAGGTGAAGCATCGACAAAGTCTTGGATAGGGTCGGTATAGTAGAACGTGATCGGGCAGGGCTTGCCTTCTGCTGCAGGACTATAGTCGATGCACAAGACATAGATGTGGCTGCTCGTCTGATGAATGGAATCGTTGCCCAGGATGTATCCCTTCTGAGCTTTCCGATCCACAAGAACCTGGGAATAATAGATAATTGTGTTCTCCTCAAACTTCCTTGGGATAGGAGCGGTGGTGGGAACTAATGAGAAGTCGGTTCCATCGGCTCTGGCTATAGCCAACTGCCCTTCTTTGTTCTTCACAGGAAACAGGTAGCTGTAGATGCCTTTTGCCTCGTCGCCGATAAAGCTGTCGTCGTTGTGTATGGCGATATGAAGATGTAAAGGCTTCCAAGTCTCGAAGAGTGGGTCGGTGAACGGCTCGCCTTTCAGATGATCCACGATAATCGTGTCGAAGTCATGTCCTTTATTCTCCTGACCTCCGAAGATGATTACATCATCGGGGGCGATGCGGAAGACATTTGTTAAGGCACGATTCTGCGATGTCTTTTTGATGTTGGTAAACGTAATATTGCCATCATACATCTCAATAGCATCCTCGTGATACCAATTGCCTGTAATCACAACCCTGCCACTATCCAGTTCTACCTGGGAATGTGAGGCACGTTTGGTATCTAAGCATCCAAAACCGTCAAAGGTGTGGGTCTTCGGATCGTACGTTTCCACCTCATAGCTCTGTCCGATGCCTAAGCCTCTCTCGAAACCGCCACTCAGTAGGACCTTACCGGATTTTAAGATGAGGGCCGAACCTGCGTCGTGGGTATAAACCATATCCATCTGATGCCAGGCGCCATCCTTATAGTATTCTGCAGTTCGTGTGGGCACGAAACCAGCAGTGTGACCACCGAAGACGGTAATCTCGCCATTGAGATATAAAGTATGGTGTCCAGAGCGTGGTGTGTTCAGCTTGGGTAGTTGCTCAGGCTGTATTTTGACCATAGGACAGACTGCTTGTTGCGGGCTG
>OCVV012846148.1_pt1 | contig 18784 bp, 13 predicted proteins | sample 1539721 | NCBI WGS metagenome assembly OCVV01 (sample SAMN02144230, study PRJEB22623) | gut metagenome | biome: sheep rumen | host: Ovis aries | place: New Zealand | reverse complement strand
TACCAATGTCCGTCTGGCAAAGGGTGGCGTAGAACTTTACGAGCGTAATGCTCAGTCGATGACTCCTATTGAAAAAGCCATTGCCGAAACAGGCAAGTTCGTGACCAACAACATCCTCTTCGAGACGGGCAAGGCAACGCTGAAGCCCGAGTCGATGGAGGAGATTCAGAAGGTGGCAGACTATATGAAGAAGAACCCGACGGCACGTTTCGAAGTTCAGGGCCACACCGACAACCAGGGCTCCGACAAGATCAACGACCCACTCTCTCAGCAGCGTGCCGAGGCGGTTGTCAAGGCCCTTGAGGGCTTGGGTGTCGATGGATTCAACCTCCGTGCTGTCGGCAAGGGCTCTCACGTCCCTGTGGCTGACAACTCGACAGCCGACGGACGTGCAAAAAACCGTCGTGTGGAGTTTATCAAGAAATAGACCATAACCACATAAACACAAGAAAGGCAGACTTGACGGTCTGCCTTTTTTATTGAGCTGAAAGAAAACTCTTAGAACTGGAAATAGATGAACGCCTGATGGTCGGACGTGACGAACTGGTAAAGCACGAAGACGACCACGACAACAGCTATCGCCATAACCGGCAGCGGCAGCAGCGCGAAGTTCATCCTGTACCAGCGCTTGAAGTGGTCCGGCAGCCAGTGGATAATCATGCCGAGGCGAAGAGTCGAGCTTGTACGTACTCTGCCGAATCGCACCGAAGAATGGACGAGGTCAATTATCAAGCGATGAGCGAAGTCATCCAAAATGTCTTGTAAAACAAGACAAACGAAGAGTCCCGTAGGGACGTCAGATTACAGGCAGGGGTGGAGTCCGTAGGACGAAACCCCTGTTATGAATGCCTCTTCCATACAGAACTCCGTAGGAGCGTCACCACCCCGTCGTTCAATTTTGGAGCAAGCCGAGAGGAGAACAAATTTATTTGTTATCCCGAGGCGCCGCCCAAAATGTCTTGTAAAACAAGACAAACAAAAGTCCCGTAGGGACGACACAACACAGGCAGGGGTTTCAACCCCTGCTATCAACGTCTTTCCCTTACAGAACTCCGTAGGAGCGTCACCATTTCCGTCGTTCAATTTTGGAGCAAGCCGAGAGGAGACCAAATTTATTTGTTATCCCGAGGCGCCGCCCAAAATGTCTTGTAAAACAAGACAAACGTAAAGTCCCTTCGGGACGTCAGAACACAGGCAGGGGTTTCAACCCCTGCTATAAACGTCTTTTCCTTACAGAACTCCGTAGGAGCGTCACCTTATTGTCATCCAAACGCAACCATCTTGCCCAAACACAGAGTCCCGTAGGGACGACAGAATACAGGCAGGGATGGAGCCCAAAGGGCGGAGTCCCTGTATAAAACGTATTATTCCTTATAGAACTCCATAGGAGCGTCACCACCCCATACCAAGTCCCTTCGGGACGTCAGAACACAGGCAGGGGTTTTAACCCCTGTTATGAACGCCTCTTCCATACAGAACTCCGTAGGAGCGTCACCTTATTGTCATCCAAACGCCACACGTCCACCCAAACGCACCCCATAGCCCAATTTTGGAGCGAGCCGAGAACAGAGTCGAGTTTACTCGAACTCTGCCGAGGCGATGCCCAAAATGTCTTGTTTCACAAGACAAACGCCACCAAAAATATCCGCCTATGCAAGAAATGGGTCTGACACGAATACGTTCATTCAATCGCTTCATCGCTGTAGATGCGTATGAACGGGACTTCTGTGTTCGGAAACGCAGTGACAGTTCAGAGACTGTCGAGTTTCCAACGCAGACGTAGGACCCCCTCCTCCTTGTCGTAGGAATACGATATGATTCGGAATACCCCTATCTCCCTCGTGTTGGCGACGTGCGTCCCGATACACAGACATGCGTCGTAATCGCCTACCGATACGACCCGTACCGTCTCGGACGCTCCGGCGGGCAGACGGTCCATGTCGAACCGCTCCCGTGCCTCGTTCTGTGTGATGAAGGCATAACTGACGGGTAACTCCTGCCGGATGACCTTGTTTACCTCTTCCTCGATGGCGCGGATCTCTGCCCCCGTCGGCTCATGATCGATTCTGAAGTCCTGCTTCGATTTCTTACGCTCGATATGGGCCGAGTGGCTTCTACCACACCCGAACAGGCGGATCATCGCCTGGTTCAGGATATGCTCCGTGGTGTGCGAAGGCGGGTATTCCTGTTTGTTGTGCTCGTTCAGAATAGGGGTTTGCTCTTTTTCCATTGTTTTTTTTCTTTGAGGATTCCGCAGAAGATATCATTGACATAGACACCTGCTTGTTTCAGGTTCTACCCGAACGGATACTAAGATAGAGATATAATTTCATGTGGTATATCATTTCGGGTATAGATTAAATATTTGTTTCTGATAGGATACCTGAAACGGTATGGTGTGGTTGCGGAAAAACAATGGTCTTTCTCTGCCTCAGATACTTCAATTCGCTTGTCTGAAATGACTTAATCCAATCGTAATATACAGATAACCAGTCGAGTATGCGTTCTTAACAGGAATGCGTATGATAGTCTCCCGTCTCTGTCTTGCGGTTCTTCTCGTTTGTTTTGTCTTATAGTTCTAAATAACAGGATGTTATATCACACCTTTATTGTCCGATAGACGACTTGCTTTGACGTTTCCTGTTACTCGTATGTATTTTTGTCTGAATCAGTTTATCTACACATGCTACGTCCCTGCTATCATATCTATAATGTTCACTATTCGCACGGTGTTTTTGCCTTAAATGTCTCTCAATAGGCGTTTGAAACCTTCTGAAGTGGCCTCTTCTCGACGTGTTTTGAATATCTCTGTTTGATCTTTGTTCTCCTTTGATTATACGTGCGAAGCATGAAAAATGGAAAGCAATAAGTACCCAATTCGCAAGTCGGTTTTCAATGCGAATGGCACGCTCTCGCACAGCATGCTACGCAAGGGGAATGGGACGTTAAAGGGAAGGGTAGGGGACGGGTCAGTATCGGATGCCGTGACGCCTGTCCCAGGCACGGAAGAGTCCGGCGAGGATGGTCCCCGAGATGGAATGCCACGCACACGAGATGGCACAGGGAAGTGCCGCCAGCGGGTCGAAGAAGCGACCGGCAAGTACCGTCGCGAGACCCGCGTTCTGCATGCCGACCTCAATGGAGATAGTTCGCTTTCGGGCGGTGTTGAAGTGGAACAGACGGCCTGCCAGATACCCCGTGAGGTATCCTAACGTGTTGTGACACAATACGACGGCGAAGATAAACAGGAACTGCTGCATACCGCCGTCGAGGATGCGGTCGTGAGCTCCGGCGATTACGCCGCCTACGATCAGCGACAGACAGATGACGCTGAATCCCGGCATGAGCGATTGCGCTGTCTTGAAACTGCTCCGGTGCGAGTAGAAGAAGTTGAGGGCTGTTCCTAATCCTACTGGTATGATGGTGACAATCAGGATGTTCAGAAACATACCAACGGTGTCTATCTCGACAATCTGTCCCGCCGTTACCTGCATCAGCAGCGGGGTCATCACGGGTGCCAGCAACGTCGAGGCACAGGTCATGCCCACCGAGAACGCAACGTCTCCCTTACACAGGAATGACATGATGTTCGAGGAGACTCCGCCCGGACAACAACCGACGAGCAACAGACCGATGGCAAGCTCCGCCGGCAGATGGAAAAGACGTACCAGTACGTATGCGATGGTGGGCATCAGCAGGAACTGCGCACACGCACCGATGAAGATGTCTATAGGACGGCGAAACAGGATGCGAAAGTCCTCGGTCGAGAGTGTCAGACCCATCGAGAGCATGATCAGACCCAGTATCACCGTGGCAGTGTTACCCTTGACCCATGCAAACGACGACGGAAAGAGAAAGGTGAAGAGTGCCGTCGCGATGACGACGTAGGAGGAGTAGTTGGCAAGGATGCGGCTGATGCGCGATAGAATCTGAATCATGTTTGAAGGTGTTGTCTAATAAGGTTATTTTTTTCAAAAGGTCCCATTGCAAGGGACTTTATGTTTACGTTTTTGTCAGTGACGTAGGCTATGTGAAAATCACTTATCCATTTAGTCCGGGATAGAAGTGACGGGCAAAATGCCAGATGACAATGCCTGCCGTGACCGACACGTTCAGCGAATGTTTCGTGCCGTACTGCGGCAACTCCAGACACCCGTCCGATGCGTCAATGACTTCCTGCTGAACCCCCTTGACTTCGTGACCGAATACGACAGCGTATTTCTTCTCTTTCTCCGGACAGAAGTCTGGCAACGAAAGGGACTGCTCTGCCTGCTCCACCGCAAGCACGGTATAGCCCTGCTCTTTGAGTGCTTGGATTGCCGCTTTCGTGTCTCCGAAATAGCGGCTCGCTACCGACAGCTCAGCTCCCAATGCCGTCTTGTGAATCTCACGTAGGATGCTTTCCCCGGCTCGCGTCTCGAAAAAGGAATGAGTGCCGTCCGTTGCCGACTCCTGTTTCACTCCGTCTTTCGGTGCACACGTGATGCCACACAGCCATACCTCACCCACACGGTACGCATCGGCGGTTCGCAATACCGAACCGACGTTGTACAGACTTCGCACGTTGTCCAGGACCACCGTCAGAGGCATCGGCTCGGCTTTCCGATACTCCGGCAAATCAAGACGATGCAGTTCTTCTACTTTGAGTTTGCGATGCATCATGGCGAAAAAACAAAAATTTTTATGCAAAGATATTGCATTTTCGAAAATATGATTACCTTTGCACCGCAAATCGGAAGGGAGAGTGCTCCCTGCAGACTCTGCAAAGTAACCAAGATTCTTCAATAGCTCAGTTGGTTAGAGCACCTGACTGTTAATCAGGGGGTCGTAGGTTCAAGTCCTACTTGAAGAGCGAGGGGAGAGAAGTGGAAGAGTCTATTTTTGATTCTTCCGCTTTTTTGCTTACTTTAGGAGGAAAGGTAAGCAAAAAGTCCGAGCAAGTTTTCTTGCCCGGGCTTTCTTTTTTTACGCACACCTTGAACTGCTTCTCTCTTCGTTGTCACTTTATATCATACCTTGTCCCCATTCTCTTCCATCCGTCCTCCCTCCCTCCCTCCATCCATCCATTTCTCCTCCATTCTCCCCACGCTCCAAAAAAGATTGTACAAAGACGAAAAAACCTTATCTTCGTGCTCGCATACAATTAAGTTTTTTTACGTCACGTCCCCGTCCCTCCGACTCCATTATGGCAGGGGCTCTCGTCCGTGAACTCCCAAAATAAATAAGCATCGTCAGATGAAAGCAGAACCACAACAGAATCAGACAGCCAAGAAGGATGTTGCAGAGAAACTCGGGGGCGAGAACGGCTGCATCGAGGTGTGGGGAGCACGGGTCCATAACCTGAAGAATGTGGACGTGAAGATTCCGCGAGACAAACTGACGGTCATAACAGGCCTCAGCGGCAGTGGAAAGTCTTCCCTTGCGTTCGATACGCTCTTCGCCGAGGGACAGCGGCGCTATATCGAGACATTCTCCGCCTATGCGCGCAATTTTCTCGGTAACCTCGAACGGCCCGACGTGGATAAGATTACCGGTCTCAGCCCCGTCATCTCCATCGAACAGAAAACCACCAATAAGAACCCTCGATCGACAGTAGGCACCACAACCGAGATCTACGACTATCTCCGTCTGCTCTATGCACGCGCCGGCGAGGCCTATTCCTACGTCACGGGCGAACGGATGGTGAAATACACCGATGACGAGATCCTCGATCTCATCTACCGCGACTACGAAGGCGAACGAGTCTATCTGCTCGCTCCGATGGTTAAGGGACGAAAGGGACACTATAAGGAACTCTTCGAACAGGTGATACGACGGGGCTATCTCTACGTGCGTGTTGATGGCGAACTGCAGGAACTCAAACGAGGCATGAGGCTCGATCGCTACAGAAACCACGATATCGAGGTGGTCGTCGATAAACTCGTGGTCGAGAAACAGGGCGATACGCGACGGCTGAAACAGTCTATCGCTACCGCCATGAAACTCGGAGAGGGCATCATCATGCTGATGCGTAAGGACAGTAGCGACGTGCGCTACTTCAGCCGACACCTCATGTGCCCTACCTCCGGCATTTCCTATTCCGACCCCGCTCCCTATAATTTCAGTTTCAACTCACCCAAAGGTGCATGCCCGCGATGCAAGGGACTCGGCGTCGTTCAGGATGTGGACCCGGATCTCATGATGCCGAACCGCAATCTTTCCATTGCCGAAGGGGGCATCCTGCCGCTCGGCAAGGCGAAGAAGTCATTGGTATTCTGGCAGATCGAGGCGATAGGTGAGAAGTATGGATTCACGCTCAAGACACCGATCCGTGAGATCCCCGACGAAGCGATAGGCGAGATTCTCTACGGGACGACCGACCGACTCCATATCAAGAACGCTGCTCTCGGATCGGGCAGCAATTATTTCTCTTCCTACGACGGTGTAGTCAAGTACGTGCGTATGCAACAGGACGCCACGGCATCCGCTACGGAACAGAAATGGGCAAGCCAGTTCGTCAAGGAGGGCGTCTGTCCCGAGTGCGACGGACAGCGGCTCAACAAGGAGGCTCTTCACTACCGCATCTGGGATAAGAATATCTCCGATTTGGCAAAGATGGATATCGCCGAACTCAAGGAATGGGTGGATGCAGTGGAGGACCACATGACGGAACGACAGTTGTCAATCGCACGCGAGATACTCAAGGAGATACGCACCCGACTGAAGTTCCTGCTCGATGTCGGACTGGACTACCTCTCGCTGGACCGTGCCACGGCAAGTCTCAGCGGCGGCGAGAGCCAGCGCATCCGTCTGGCAACACAGATTGGTTCCCAACTGGTCAATGTGCTCTACATCCTCGACGAACCCAGCATCGGACTCCACCAGCGCGACAACGAGCGCCTCATCAGGTCGCTGCAGCGACTCCGCGACATGGGTAATACGGTCATCGTCGTGGAGCATGACCAGGATATGATGCTGAATGCCGACTATGTCGTGGACATGGGACCGAAGGCAGGACGCAATGGTGGCAAGGTGATCTTCTCCGGAACGCCGAAGGAGATGCTCAAGGCCGATACACTGACGTCCTCTTATCTCAATGGAAAGATGAAGATTGAGATTCCGGAATCTCTGCGATCCGGCAACGGACAGGTTCTGCGACTCAAAGGAGCACGGGGCAATAACCTGAAGAACGTGACGGTGGAGTTCCCGCTCGGTACGTTCATTTGTGTGACCGGGGTGAGTGGAAGTGGCAAGTCATCACTCATCAATGATACCCTGCAGCCGATCCTTAGCCAGAAGTTCTACCATAGCCTCCAGGACCCGCTCCCGTACGACGATATCGAAGGACTCGAGTATATCGATAAGGTGGTGCAGGTGGACCAGAGCCCGATCGGACGTACTCCACGCAGCAACCCCGCAACCTATACCGGACTCTTCAGCGACATACGCAACCTCTTCGTCTCAACCCCCGAGGCGAAAATACGTGGCTACAAACCCGGACGGTTCTCTTTCAACACGAGCGGCGGACGGTGCGAGGCATGCGGTGGCAATGGCTATAAGACCATCGAGATGAACTTCCTGCCCGATGTCTATATCCCGTGCGAGGAATGCCACGGACGACGATACAACCGCGAGACGCTCGAGGTGAAGTACAAGGGCAAGTCGATTGCCGACGTGCTCGATATGACAATCAACCAGGCGGTCGAGTTCTTCGAGAACGTTCCCGTCATCCTGCGTAAACTCAAGGTTCTTCAGGATGTCGGACTCGGCTATATCAAGGTCGGACAGTCCAGCACGACGCTCAGCGGTGGCGAGAGCCAGCGGGTGAAACTCGCAACCGAACTCTCTAAGAAGGATACCGGACGAACGCTCTTCATCTTGGACGAGCCGACCACCGGACTCCATTTCGAGGATATCCGCATCCTGCTTGAGGTACTCAACCGTCTCGTCGAACGGGGCAATACGGTGATTGTCATCGAACACAACCTCGACGTGATCAAGTCCGCCGACTATGTCATTGAGATGGGACCGGAAGGAGGCAAGAACGGTGGACAACTGCTCTTCGAGGGTACACCGCAACAACTCTCCCTCTCCAAGAAGGGATATACCGGCGCCTATCTCAAACCGTATTTCAAGGCTTGAAATCACCACTTTATTTCTAAAACAAATGTTAAAATTAACACCTTAGAATGTTAATTTAACACTTGGCGAATGCCCTTTGTACAAAGGGTAAACGGACGCATTCGAAATGTTAAAATAAAATTTTTTATTTGTATTTCAGCAATTTATACCGTTAAAAATCGTTATCTTTATGCGCTCCATGGTCGTGGAGGAACGTGACGAAGAAAAAGAAAACGAATTTTAAAAAATGAGAAAAAGGCTGATACGTACCATAGCCATCGTCATGACGCTGGCGTTTGTAGGCCTGCTCGCCTTGCAGATTACGTACGTCTTCGACACGTCCGAAAGTATTGAACGTGAGTTCAATGAGAATGTGGGACGTAGCCTTTTCCACGTCGCACGGACACTGGAGGAATCCGAGGTGCAACACTATCTCGACGTTACGGCGGACGAGTATAGTGAACGCAAGGCAAGAAAAGCAAAACAGATGCAACAGGAAGCCTCGCGCGCACCGCTGCCGGTCGAGGTGATCTCATCGGGCGATACCATCGACCTCAGCAAGACGATCTTTGCACCGCGTCTCGAACTGCAGGAAGGCGAAAGCCCGTTCCAGAAAACCTCCCAGCAGTTGTACGATGAATACAAGGAACGCTTCTACCAGTCCAAGACACTCCTGGACCAGGTGGCGCTGCGATGGATGAAGGAGGTGTCCGGACTGCCGATTGCCGAACGGATCGACTTCCGACAACTCAACCAGCAGATGAAACGGTCTTTTGAGCACAACGGCATCAACTACCCATTCTCCTATGCCGTGACCGATAAGGCAGGCAAGGTCTATTACGCCCATTCGACCTCCGACTCCGATACGGTGGACTTCCACGCCCTGGAGGAGGAGTCTCGCCTGCGTATCTATTCACAGCAACTCTTCCTGAGCGAACAGGCGGAGAACCCCTACTTCATCAAGGTCTGCTTCCATACCAAGCGCAGCTTCCTCTCCCAGGCAATGCGTATCCTCCTGCCTTCCATCGTGCTGACGGTCATCCTGCTGGGCGTGTTCATCTACACACTCGTGCTCGTCTTCCGCCAGAGCAATATCGAAGCCATGAAGACGGACTTCATCAATAATATGACGCACGAACTCAAGACACCGCTCTCCTCCTTGCTGCTCGCCAGTCAGATGCTCAACGACAAGACCATCAAGCGCACACCGGAGATGACCGAACGCATCTCGGATACGATCCACAAGGAGGCGACACGCATGAAGACAATGGTCGAGAAGGTGCTACAGACAACCCTTTTCGAACGCGAACTGCAACGGATGCACTTCGACGAGGTGGACGGCAACGAGGTGGTCGAGAACGCCGTCTCCAACTTCTCTCTCCAAGTCGCCAAGGCAGGCGGACGTATCGAGGATGACTACGAGGCAATGGAGTTCTGGATCGAGGCGGATAGCATGCACCTGACCAATGTCATCATCAACCTGATGGAGAACGCGCTCAAGTACCGGCGTGACAACGTCGAGTTTGTCCTCAAGGTGCGTACTTGGAACGAGAATGACCAGTTCTGCATCTCTGTCGAGGACAACGGTATCGGCATTAGGAAGGAACACCTCAAACACGTGTTCGATAAGTATTATCGTGTGCCGACAGGCAATATCCACAACGTCAAGGGATTCGGCTTGGGACTGGCGTATGTCAACGGCATGGTCAAGGCACACAACGGAAAGATAAAGGCAGAAAGCGACTACGGCAAGGGAACCAGGTTTACCATCTCACTGCCGTATATGAAACAGGACGAAGATAAATAAGGCCTTTTTTTTGATAGGTCAAGGCAGGGTCGAACGGGTTCGAACTCTGACAGGGCAAAAAAAAGTGCTATTGAAAACAGAATATAAACTAAAAAACGATTGAGATATGGAACAGCCGACAAATATTCTTCTATGTGAAGATGACGAGAACCTGGGCATGCTCCTCCAGGAGTATCTACAGGGCAAGGGACTGCGTGTGGACCTTCGGACCGACGGCGAGGCAGGACTCGGAGCATTCTCCAAGGATAAGTACGACCTCTGCATCCTCGATGTCATGATGCCGAAGATGGACGGCTTCACGCTTGCAAAACGCATACGGGAGATCGACCCCGATATGCCTATCATCTTCCTCACCGCCAAGTCCATGAAGGACGATATCCTCGAGGGGTTCAAGATAGGTGCGGACGACTACATCTCCAAACCGTTCTCTATGGACGAACTGCTCTTCCGAATGGAGGCTATCCTCCGCCGTGTGCGGGGCAAGAAGAACAAGGACGTCGTGGTGTACCACCTCGGCAAGTTCGTGTTCAATACCCAGACCCAGACGCTCTCCATCGGAGATAAGAAGAAGCACCTGACCACCAAGGAGAACGGACTCCTCCAACTCTTGGCGGCTAATGTCAACAATATCCTCGAACGTGAATATGCCCTCAAGGCAGTATGGGACTACGACAACCGTAACTCCAACCAGTACTATAAGGCGCGCTCGATGGACGTGTACATCACCAAACTGCGCAAACTCCTGAGCGACGACCCGACAGTCCAGATCGTCAATATCCATGGCTATGGCTATAAGCTTGTGGCACCGGTAGAGGAAAACAAGGAGTAGAACCTTCTGAACCTCGGTGTCAACCGACGCGTTCTGGTCTATGTACGGCGTCAGGCCTGCTGATGCAACTGTAAGTGTGTCATGAACAGGGCTAAAAAAGCCTGTTGTAAAAAAATAAAACGTAAAAAAAAAGAATGATGGAACAAACGACAAAGATCCTCCTCTGCGAGGACGATGAGAATTTGGGAATGCTTCTGCGTGAATACCTGCAGAGCAAAGGAGTGGCAGTCGAACTGCGTGCCGACGGCGAGGCAGGGCTGGCTTCGTTTACGAAAGAAGCGAAGTTCGACCTCTGTGTCCTTGATGTGATGATGCCGAAGATGGACGGATTCACCCTGGCGAAGCATATCCGCGAACAGGACCCGACTATGCCGATTATCTTCCTCACCGCCAAGTCCATGAAGGAGGATATCCTCGAAGGATTCCGACTCGGTGCGGACGACTATATCTCCAAACCTTTCTCTATGGAGGAACTGCTCTTCCGTATGGAGGCAATCCTGCGACGCGTGCGGGGCAAGAAGAACAAGGATGCCGTCATCTATCACCTCGGCAAGTTCATGTTCAATACGCAGAAACAGACACTCCACTACGACGGTGTCGAGACGCACCTGACCACCAAGGAGAACGGACTGCTCGCCCTCCTCGCTTCCAATGCCAATAACGTGGTCGAACGGGACTATACCCTGAAGACCATCTGGGATAAGGACGACGTGCAGCATGCACGCTCAATGGACGTGTACATCACCAAACTGCGCAAACTGCTCCGCCCCGACCCTTCCGTCCAGATCATGAATATCCACGGCTACGGCTACAAACTCGTTGTGCCGAACGAGGAGGAGCAACAGTAGGTATATAAAAAAATTGTCCACCGTTGTAGGACGATGGACCAACCTAATGTTTTCACAACGGAATAATCCTTATTGTGAATAGCTTCAAAATTGTATTACAAAAGTACGGTTATTTTTCTAACTGACAAATTTCAATACCAAAATATTGTAGATATCAGTGAAATATCGTACTTTTGAGATACGCATGATCTCAAATTAATAATCGTTTAAAACATTATTTATAACATGAAGAAAATCCTTGGACTCGACTTGGGTACGAACAGCATTGGCTGGGCAGTGGTGAATGAGGCAGAACATGTCGATGAACAGTCGTCGATTGTGAAAATAGGAGTAAGGGTAAACCCTCTGACAGCTGACGAACTTTCGAAGTTTGAGGAAGGGAAAAGTATTACGACAAATGCCTATAGAACGCTAAAACGAGGAATGCGACGCAATTTACAACGTTACAAACTCCGTCGTGAACATCTGCTGGCATTGTTGAAGGAAAAGGGTTTTATATCAGAAGAGACAATTCTGTCGGAAAGTGGAAACCGGACGACGTTTGAGACTTATCGTTTGCGGGCAAAGGCAGCAACAGAAGAAATTTCGCTCGAGGAGTTTGCTCGGGTACTTCTGATGATCAATAAGAAGCGCGGATATAAAAGCAATAGAAAGGCAAAGAATACAGAAGAGGGCCAGCTGATCAATGGAATGGAAATTGCCAAAAGGCTATACCAGGAAAATTTGACACCTGGCCAGCTTTGTTGGCAGTTGCTGCAGGATGGAAAGAAATCCTTGCCTGATTTCTATGGTTCTGATCTTCAGAGTGAATTTGATAAAGTGTTTGAGTTCCAACGGCAATATTATAGTTTCTTGACCGATGAGTTGAAAAAGGAGTTGTCTGGGAAAAACGATAAAGCGGTATGGGCTATTTGCGCACCATCGAAAGAGAAGGAGTCTTCTGACGAGAAGTTTGTTTGGAAGTGGGTGGAGACTGTAACGGAATGGGATGAAGAGACATCTGCCAATCAGACTGTTGAGAAGGTAAAAACACTGGAAGGACTGAAACGAGAGGGGAATACAGCGGAGAGGAAGAGAGAAAACTATGAGTGGAGAAGCCGTGCATTGGAGGAACAATTATCTCCAGAACAACTTATTGTGGTCTTTCAGGAGATAAATAAACAGATCAATAATGCCAGTGGTTATTTGGGAAACATTAGTGACCGAAGCAAGGAACTCTATTTTACGAAACAGACGGTTGGACAATGGAAAATGAAGAAGTTGGATGAGGACCCAAACCATAGTCTTAAAAATAAAGTTTTTTACCGCCAGGACTACCTCGACGAATTTGAAAAAATATGGGAGACCCAAGCGAAATACCATAGCGAACTGACTCCTGAACTGAAAAAAGAAGTTCGTGATATTGTGATTTTCTACCAGCGTCCGCTCAAGTCACAAAAAGGATTGATATCAATCTGTGAACTGGAAGGGAAACAGATGGAGTTCGAAAAGGAAGGGAAAAACAAACTTGTTACCATAGGACCGAAAGTCTGCCCGAAGTCATCACCGCTCTTTCAGGAGTTCAAGATATGGCAACGATTGAATGATGTTCAGGTTGTAAATGCAGAAGGAGAGAGACGGTTTTTGAATCAGAATGAAAAGAATGTGCTTTTCGAAGAACTCAACTACAGAGAAAAGTTGTCGAAAACAGAGACGCTTAAACTTTTGTTTGATAAAAAACACAAGGAATACGACCTGAACTTTGAAGGATTGGATGGCAACAGGACTCAGTCAGAGTTGTTCAAAACCTATCAGAAAATTATCGAGATGACTGGACATGGAGAATATGATTTCTCCAAAATGTCAGCTAAGGCGAAAGTGGAATTGGTGACGGAGATTTTTGAAGGGTTAGGATTTAATACCGAGATTCTGACATTTGATTCTTCAATCAAGGACAAGAAAGAATTCGAACAGCAACCATTCTATCAATTATGGCATTTGCTCTATTCGTTCGAGGGAGATAAGTCTGTTCTTGGGAATGAGAAATTGATAGAAAAAATATCAGAGATGTATGGCTTTGACAAAGAGTCTGCGACGGTTCTGGCAGGGGTGATTTTCCAACCGGACTATGGCAGTATCAGCGCGAAGGCAATACGAAAAATTCTTCCGGATATGATGAGGGGGGATAATTATAGTACGGCATGTGAAAAAGCTGGATATAATCATTCTAAGCGGTCACTGACCAAAGAGGAACTTGAGAAAAAAGTATGGAAGGATAAGCTGGATCTTTTGCCAAGAAACAGTCTTCGTAATCCGGTGGTGGAAAAAATTCTGAATCAGATGATCAACGTTGTTAATGCGGTCGTTGATGCGTACGGGAAACCAGATGAAATTAGGATTGAGTTGGCACGCGAGTTGAAGAAATCGGCTAAAGAACGTGATGAACTGACAAAGGCAATTAACAATACGAAAAAACAGCACGATGTTTATACGAAGAAGTTGCAGGAGGAGTTCGGACTGACCCATGTTAGCCGCAACGATATTATACGATATAAACTTTACGAGGAGCTTCGGTCAAATGGATATCGGACTCTGTATTCCAATACATACATTCCACGGGAAGAATTGTTCAGCAAAAAATTTGATATTGAACATATTATTCCTCAGGCAAAGTTGTTCGATGATTCGTTTTCCAATAAGACCATAGAAGCAAGAGATGTCAATATCAAAAAAAGTAATATGACGGCATGGGACTATGTCGTTTTGACAAATAATGAAGGATATGCGAATAATGAATACAAGAATAGAGTTGAGAAACTGTTTGCCGATAAGATAATTAGTAAGTCCAAACGTGACAAACTGCTGATGAGGGAGGTGGACATTCCGAGCGATTTCATAAATCGTGACTTGCGGGATTCTCAGTACATAGCAAAGAAGGCGAGGGAGATACTGGAAGGAATGGTGAAATTCGTTGTCCCGACAACAGGAAGCATAACAGATCGTCTGCGTGAAGATTGGCAGTTGGTGGATGTGATGCGTGAACTTAATTGGGACAAGTACGACCGCTTAGGCATGACGTATTACGAACAGGACCGTGACGGACGACAGATTCCGAAGATTAAGGATTGGACAAAACGAAACGATCATCGTCACCATGCAATGGATGCTTTGACGATTGCTTTTACAAAACGGAGTTTCATCCAGTATTTGAACAATTTGAATGCGCGCGTCCAAAAGGGAGTTGATGAGTGGATAGATTTGGATACTGTTGAACTGTCCAAATTGGATAAAGAACAGCGCACCTCTGTTGTATATGCAATTGAGAAGAAAGAGCTCTATCGTGATAGTCATGGCAAGTTGCGTTTCAATCCGCCTAATTTGACCAATAACCGAGATATAGAACAACAACTGTCTCAATTCCGTAGGGAAGCAAGGCGACAACTGGAAAATGTGCTCGTCTCTATTAAGGCGAAGAACAAGGTCGTTACCCGCAATGTAAATAAAGCAAAGAATAAGTCTGGGGAATACAAAATGCAACTGACCCCTCGGGGAAAATTGCATTTGGAGACTGTGTTCGGAAGCCAGAATAGATATGTTACGAAAGAAGAAAAAGTGAATGCGTCTTTCGATGCCGAAAAGATTAAGACGGTAGCCGTAAAGCGCTATAGGGAGGCGCTTGTCGCCCGACTGGCACAGTATGGTGGCGATGCAAAGAAAGCATTTACTGGAAAGAATACGCTGGATAAGAATCCGGTGTGGGTTAATGCACAGCAAAGTGAGAAAGTACCCGAAAAAGTTAAAACAGTAGAATTTGAGAAGATTTACACCATCAGAGAGGAAGTAACGCCGGATCTGAAGATTGACAAGGTGGTGGACGCTCATATTAAGAAAATTCTGCAGAATAGGCTTGCGGAATACGGTGGCGACGCAAAGAAGGCATTCTCTAATCTTGAAGAAAATCCGATATGGCTTAACAAAGAAAGAGGAATTTCTATCAAGAGAGTAACTATTGAACGGATGGGTAATTATATTGCTTTACATGACAAAAGGGATAAGAATGGAAACTTGACTCTGGATGAGAACGGAAAGAAGTTGCCTGTTGATTTTGTAAGTACAGGGAACAACCATCATGTAGCAATCTACCGTAAGCCAGTGTTGGATAAGAATGGACTGCCTGTTTTGAACGAGAACAACGAAGTGGAGTACGAGTTGGATGAAAAGATTGTCTCTTTCTATGAGGCGGCATCACGGGCAATGCTTGGCTTACCTGTTGTGGATAAGGAATATAGAAAGTCAGAAGGGTGGCAATTCCTTTTCACTATGAAGCAGAATGAGTATTTCGTTTTCCCTCGCTATGAGTCCTATATTGACAGCGAAGGAAAGGAAGCGCAACGTATGATCTTCAACCCGACGGAATACGATGAGGCTTGGTATAAGAACCCGGAAAATTATGCTTTGATAAGTCCGAATCTGTTCAGAGTGCAGAAATTCTCATATAAAAATTATGTATTTCGACATCACTTGGAAACAACCATTGATTTGAGTGAATACAATCTGCGAGGAACTACATGGGTAGACTTTAGAAGTTCGAAATGGTTAGATAAGATCCTTAAGGTTCGTGTAAATCATATTGGTCAGATTGTATCAGTTGGAGAATATTAAAAGAAGGCAAGGAGAAGATAATCAAGTCTCTTCTATGCCATTCATTCTACCTGATATTGTAAGGCTCAAGTATTTAAGCATTGTCATGCCAAAGAAAACCTCTCTGGCGGAGTTTCAAGTTTGAATCCAGAAACCAGAACGATATGATTAAGAAAACCCTCTACTTCGGCAATCCTGCCTATCTCTCGTTGAGTGATGGACAGATGGTGATCCGCATCCCGGAGGTGGAGAATGCCGACGTGCCGGACCTCATGAAGAAGGAAACTACGGTCACCCGACCCATCGAGGACATCGGTGTGGTGGTCATCGACAACCGACGTATCACGTTGACCAGTGGTTTGATGGATGCTCTGTTGCAGAACAACGTCGCCGTCATCATGTGCGATGAGCGGCGCATGCCGTCGGGACTCTTCCTGCCTCTGGAGGGGCATACGCTGCAGAGCGAACGCTTCCGCTCCCAACTCGAGGCGTCGCTGCCGCTGCGTAAGCAGTTGTGGCAACAGACGGTCTCCGCCAAGATTGCCAATCAGCATGCAAATATGGCATACGCCCGCCCCGATCTCCAGGAGAAGGACTTCCGGTGTCTGAAGGTGTGGGCTGGCGAGGTGAAGAGTGGCGACCCCGACAATCTCGAGGGGCGTGCGGCGGCGTTCTATTGGAAGAACCTCTTCGCCTCCCTCCCTGATTTTGTGCGTAGCCGGGAGGGGGAAATGCCGAATGCGCTACTCAACTACGGCTATGCCATCCTGCGGGCGATTATCGCCCGTTCGCTTGTCGGCAGTGGACTGCTGCCTACCTTTGGCATTCACCACCACAACCGCTACAATGCCTATTGTCTTGCCGACGATGTCATGGAGCCTTACCGCCCCTATGTGGACCGTCTGGTGGTGGATCTGCTGCCCGAACTGGGTACGGCTTCCGAACTGACGCGTGAGGTAAAGGCGGAAATGCTCGCCATTCCCACGTTGGACGTCACCATCTCCGACCATCAGCGACCACTGATGATTGCTGCTTCCGAGACAACGTCATCGCTCGCCAGGTGCTTCGCTGGCGAAGCTCGTCGGGTGGCATATCCGGAAATGTAGGGATTCTTTCGTCTGCGTATGCTTACGCGCCTGAGTCAATATCGCATTATGTGGGTAATGGTATTCTTCGACCTGCCGACCAACACGAAACGCCAGCGGAAGGCGGCGACCGATTTTCGCGATGGTCTGATCAAGGATGGATTCACCATGTTCCAGTTCTCTATCTATATCCGCCACTGTGCCAGCATGGAGAATGCCGAGGTTCATCGCCGCAGGGTGAAGACCTTGCTGCCTAAGGAAGGACGGGTCAGCATGATGTGTATCACCGACCGTCAGTTCGGGTTGATTGACATCTTCGAGGGACGGTCTGTGTCGTCGCGCCCTGTGGAAGGCCAGCAGTTGGAACTTTTTTAGGATTCGAAAAACTCACAAAAAAATCCCGATTCTCAAATTCGAGAGTCGGGATTTTTATTCTTTGACATGTCTTTTAAGTAGTTATCTTTTAACTTATTACACACATCGAGTTGTGTGAGATATGTCAAAGATACAATTTCGAGAGCTATTCACAACTTCGTGGTTTTAGGTGGGATTTACTTGTAAGTTGTGTGAGATATGTCAAAGATACAATTTCGAGAGCTATTCACAACACGAAGTCTCATAGTAAATCAGTTAATCAGTTGTGTGAGATATGTCAAAGATACAATTTCGAGAGCTATTCACAACCATCTACCACGCCTTCCGCAAGCGTACTGAGTTGTGTGAGATATGTCAAAGATACAATTTCGAGAGCTATTCACAACTCCAATGCCGTATTTTGGTGAACCTGCTTTGTTGTGTGAGATATGTCAAAGATACAATTTCGAGAGCTATTCACAACCTTTATGGCTTTCCTCACCGCCGCTCTCACGTTGTGTGAGATATGTCAAAGATACAATTTCGAGAGCTATTCACAACCTTTCATCCTTAAATGGTGCATCAGAAGAAGTTGTGTGAGATATGTCAAAGATACAATTTCGAGAGCTATTCACAACCTCGTCGTAGCCGGCAGTCAGCACCGCCCGGTTGTGTGAGATATGTCAAAGATACAATTTCGAGAGCTATTCACAACAATTGTCTTTAGTGACTTTTGTTCAGCGTCGTTGTGTGAGATATGTCAAAGATACAATTTCGAGAGCTATTCACAACCTTTCAGCCCTTGCAAGCGAGCCGACACGGTTGTGTGAGATATGTCAAAGATACAATTTCGAGAGCTATTCACAACTAATTAAGATTTTCGACAACGGCGGATAAGTTGTGTGAGATATGTCAAAGATACAATTTCGAGAGCTATTCACAACAAGAGCCGACCTTATAGGCAAACATCGCCAGTTGTGTGAGATATGTCAAAGATACAATTTCGAGAGCTATTCACAACAACGAAGGTCATACACGTCCGTTCCGTTGCGTTGTGTGAGATATGTCAAAGATACAATTTCGAGAGCTATTCACAACACCAAATCGCATAGTAAATCAGTTAATCAAGTTGTGTGAGATA
>OCVV011361631.1_pt1 | contig 18785 bp, 20 predicted proteins | sample 1539721 | NCBI WGS metagenome assembly OCVV01 (sample SAMN02144230, study PRJEB22623) | gut metagenome | biome: sheep rumen | host: Ovis aries | place: New Zealand | reverse complement strand
TGTTCAAAATGGATGGAAATCAGCTGATGGTTCTACGTGGACTACTACAAATACCAATAACTGGACATGGACAAGAACAAGTGATGTAGTGTTAACAGCTCAATGGGAAAAAAATGCTTACATTATTACTTTTAATAGTAATGGTGGTAGTAATATTTCAACGCAATTTGTTAAAGAGGGTAATAAAGTAACGAATCCTACTGTACCTAGTCGAAGTGGTTATGTATTCATTGAGTGGCAATTAAATGGCAAGAAATACGATTTTAATAATAAGGTATCAAATGACATGAAATTAGATGCTATTTGGTTTAAAGTAAATCAGACGATTTATGATTTAAAATCAGAAGAACAAAAAGCTATTTCATATATAATTGAACCATCAGGAACCAATAATATTTCTTTAACATTTGAATCATCCGATAAAACAGTAGCTCAAGTTAGTGCAAAGGGTGTAATTACGGCATTAGGTGGTGGCAATTCAATAATCACTATTAAAGCCAATAATAAAGAAATAAAAAAAATAGAAGCAGTAGTAGACTATAGTTTCTTTGATAACTGTAAAGTATCGAAAAGTTATACTAAGTTTCAGTTAACGACATCAAAAAATAAGAGTGTTGATTTATATGCATGTATCGAAAATCAACCATGGTTTCACCAGGGTTTAGCAATTTCCAATGATGGTATATACTATACTGGTGCAACATTTGGTACATGGTGTCAAAAAAATGGCAAATATACATTAAAAAAATATAATCTAAGTGGTGATTGTATTCCAAATGAATATGGTGTTGTTATGTATACAAGTGGTAATTCCATTTGGAAATACGATAAAAAAACAGGTAAATTTACTAGTAATTATATAAATTTGGGTGGCCATGGTCAAGCATTTGATGTAACTTCAAATAATGAACTATATTTAAATTATTTTCCTAAATCATATCTTAATAATAAATATGGCTATGGTGCTGGTCATACCGGTGTAGCATATTTTAAAACAACAAAAGCTCATGGTACATATTTAGAACCAGATTTGGCATTAAAAGTTAATAAAACAGGAGATATAAATGTTTTTACATCAACAAAAGCTTTTGGTAGCGTGGAGTATAATCAAGATGTGTTAACGTTTGCAAATCAAAATAATCCAATGAGACTACAGGAACATGCTGTTGATGAGGAACATAATCAAATAGCTATTATGAATAAAGATGATACACCAAATGGTAATAAAGAAATATATATTTATAAATTAAGTGACTTTAAAAATGGTAAAAAAACATTGATTAAAAAAATATATTTAGGTTCAGTATGTGGTAATGGCTCATCTTATTGTGCTGATCAGGGAATAGAATTATATGGTAATTATTTGTATACTATTCAAGAAGTCTATCTAAGTAGTGGTAATTTTGAAGGAATCACTAAGATTGATTACACTACATGTCCAACATCTGATACTAAATCAGCTAAATGTAATATTGAAAATTTAAATATTCCAGAAAAATCATTTGGTACTGAGGGAACAAAAATGATTGGATTAAATGAAATAGAAGGCATTAGTATTTATCGTGGTAAGGTATATGTTGGTGTAATTACTAATGAATATAGTGATGGAAAAAGACGAAATAATACATTGTTAGTTGATGGATTTTAAAATATAAAAATAATATGTTAAAGGTAGATGATAATATGAATAAAAAGGGATTTACCCTTATTGAATTACTAATGGTTATTGTAATAATTAGTTTACTAGGTGGAATTGCCATAGTAGGCGTAAAAGTATTTTTATCAAGAGGAGAAAAGGACTATTATAATATTTTAGAGGAAAACATGTTGTTAGCTGGTAATGATTATTTTTCAGATCATCGTGATGAATTACCAATCGGAAGTTATGTTAATGAGGTATCATTAGGTGAATTAGTTGAAAATAAATATATTGAACAAGTAGTTGACGTAACTGGAAAAGCATGTAATAGTGGAAGAGTTTATGCTTATAAAGAAAATAATAAATATCGTTATGAAGTATGTCTTGAGTGTGATGATTATAAAAGTGATGGTAAATTTTGTGATGATACCAACAAAATAATTACAGTGACAGCGATGACAGAAAATACAAAAAAAACATATAATCTTCTTGATAGTTTTGAAAAAGTTGGTTATACAAATGGTGAAAATGTGTTAGTAACTTTTAGTATGCGAAATTTGAATGTTGTAAATTATGTTATCGAAAATACGGAAACTAAAAGTATTAAGTCATGTATTGTAACTAATAATACTCTATGTACAGCTACCATTAATTTAACAGGAAAATATAAAGTAACTGCCTATGGAAAACAAAATCAAATTTTGGCAGATGACCTATATTTTAATGTAAAAATAGCATAAAAAGACTTGACAAACGTAGAATTCTATTGTAAATTATTTGAGTAAATTAATTAAGGAAAGAGATTTTTATCCACCTGATTGCAAAGAGCAATGGGTTAATGCCAAATAAGAAACAATTGTTTTAGTTATGGAATTAAGTGGATAGAGATTATCCACTTTTTTAATTATAATGGAGGTGTTTTTTATCGCTAATAAAAGAAATGATTTACTTATTAATGAGCAAATCAAAGCGAGTAGTGTTTTAGTAATTGGTCCAAATGGAGAACAAGTTGGAGTAAAAAGTCTTAAGGATGCTTTAACTTTATCAACTTATGCTAATCTTGATTTAGTTTTAATGAATCCAAATTCCAATCCACCAGTGTGTAAAGTAATGGATTATAATAAGTTTCGTTATGAGAAAAATAAAAAGGAAAAGGAAGCATTAAAACGTCAGAAAGCAAATATGAGTGAAACAAAAGAATTTCGTCTTTCTAGTGTGATTGATGTTGGTGACTTTGAAACTAAAATTAAGCAAGTTACTAAATACTTGCAAAAAGGTGATAAAATTAAAATCACAATTCGTTTTAAAGGAAGACAAATGGCACATACTGAGCTTGGGGAAGAAGTTATGACACGATTTGCTGAAAGGCTTTCGGATATAGCTATCGTAACAGATAAACCAAACCTAGATGGACGTACTATGACAATGTTATTAACACCTAAAAAATAATGAGGAGGAGAATATGCCAAAATTAAAAACGCATAAGGGAACAAAAAAAGTTCTTAAAATTAGAAAAGGTGGCACAATAAAAATAGGAAAACCTGGAAGTCGCCACAATACTGGAAAAAAGAATGCAAGTTTTAATAAAGTTGCAAGAAAGGGATCAAGCCTTTCACAGGCTGATAAAAATAGACTAAGAGATATTATCTAGGTCTTAAAGGAGGAATTATGACAAGAGTAAGAAACGGAGTTGTTACGAAACAACGTCATAAAAAAATATTAAAAGAAGCTCGTGGTTACTTTGGAAGCAAACATCGTGAGTTTAAAAGTGCTAAAGAGCAATTAATGCATGCTGGTCAATATGCATATCGTGATCGTCGTCAAAAGAAAAGAGAATTTAGAAAACTTTGGATAGTAAGAATTAATGCTGCATGCCGTCTTGAAAATATCAGTTATTCAAGATTTATTGAAGGACTTAACAAGGCTGGTATTGAAGTAAACCGTAAGATGCTTTCTGAAATAGCTATTAATGATAAAGAAGCATTTAAAAAGTTGGTTGAAGTAGCTAAGAGTGGTAAAGTTGTTGCTAAAGAAACTAAAAAGAGTGAAAAAGTTGAAGCAGAAAATAATGATTTAAGCAAACTTACTGTAGCAGAACTTAAAACGATGGCAAAAGAAAAGAATATTGAAGGTTATACCGGAATGAAAAAAGCTGAATTATTAGAAGCTTTATCAAAATAAACAAATTAATGAATTAGTTATTCTAGTGCCTAAATGGTGAATAATTAGAAATTAATTGAAGAAAAAACGAAAAGGAGAATGAATTATGACAGTAGTTTCAATGAACTATTTATTAGAAACAGGTGTACATTTTGGACACCAAAAAAGAAGATGGAATCCGAAGATGAAAGAATATATCTTTGGATCACGTGATGATATATATATTATTGATTTACAAAAAACAGTAAAAAAATTAGAAGAGGCATATGATGCTTTAACTAAAATTGCAGAAGACGGAGGAAAAGTAATATTTGTTGGTACAAAAAAACAAGCTCAAGAAGCAGCTCGTGAATGTGCTATGAGAACGAATATGTATTATGTTACTGAACGTTGGTTAGGTGGAACTTTAACAAACTTTAAGACCATTCGTTCACGTGTAAAACGTCTTGAAGAATTAGAAAAAATGGCAAGTGACGGTACATATGACTTGTTGCCTAAAAAGGAAGTAGCTTTACTTAATAAGGAATATGATAAACTTAATAAGTATTTAGTTGGAATTCGTGAGATGACAGAACTTCCTAAAGCGATGATAATTGTTGATCCAAATAAAGAATATAATGCAATTCGCGAAGCAAAGAAATTAAATATTCCTGTATTTGGTATTGTAGATACTAACTGTGATCCAGATATGGTAGATTATGTTATTCCAGGAAATGATGATGCTGTACGTGCTGTTAAAGTAGTACTAAATGCATTAACTAATGCAATTGCCACTGTTAATGGTAATGAAATAGTTGACGTAATAACAGAAGATGATAAAACTAAAGAATCTGATGAAAGTGTTAGTGAAATAAAAGAAGAAACAAAACCAAAAAAAGAAGCTGAAAAAACGCTAACTGAAGAAAAAAAAGATGCAGATGTTAAAGAAGAAAATGTTGATTTAACTAAAAAAACTTTGACTGAATTAAAAGATTTAGCTAAAGAACGTGGTATAAAAGGTTATTCTAAACTTAAAAAAGATGAATTATTAGAAGTTTTAAAATAAGGAGATAATTATGTTTAGTGCGAATGATGTCAAAACATTAAGAGAAAAAACAGGTGCTGGAATGCTTGATTGTAAAAAAGCACTTGAGGCATGCTCAGGGGATATTTCAAAATCAGTTGATTGGTTAAGGGAAAAAGGTATTGCTAAGGCAGCTAAAAAAACTAATCGTATTGCAGCAGAAGGACTAGCTTGTGTTTTTATAAATACAAATAAAGCTGTTGTTTTAGAAGTTAATAGTGAAACCGATTTTGTGGCTAAAAATGATGAGTTTAAGAACTTTGTTGATATGGTTGGTAATGCTATTTTAAATAGTAATGCTAAGACTTTAGAGGAAATAAAATCATTAGAAGTAAATGGTGAAACTATTGATGCTTTAACAATTGCTTTAACAGCTAAAATTGGTGAAAAAATAAGCATTCGTCGCTTCGAAATATTAGAAAAAAATGATGATGAAGTTTTCGGTTCATATATTCATATGGGTGGAAGAATTGCTTGTTTAGTTAAAATCTCTGGTGGTAATAGTGATGTTGCAAGAGAAGTTGCAATGCATGCAGCAGCAATGAGACCACTATATGTTAATGAAAGTGAAGTACCTGCTGAAGTTATAGAAAAAGAAAAAAATATTATGCGTGAGGAACTTCTAAATGAAGGAAAACCAGCTGCCCAAATTGATAATATTTTAGTTGGTAAAATGCGTAAGTATTATGAAGAAGTATGTTTAGAAAATCAAATTTATGTCAAAGCTGAAAATAAGGAAACAGTTGGTAAATTTTTAAGTAATAATCAAGCTAAACTTATTTCAATGGTACGTTTTGAAGTAGGAGAAGGTATGGAAAAACGTAATGAAAACTTTGCTGATGAAGTAATGAGTCAAATAAATGGATAAGAGTGTATAAGTACATTCTTTTTCTTTAAAAAATGTTATGAATACAATTATTTTTGTTCCTTTTACTTTAAAACAATGCTATAATCAGTATGAGGTTTTATGAGAAAAAAGAAATTAATTTTACTAATTTTTTGTTTTTGGCTAATTGGGTGTTCTACTTATAAAATAACCGTTGATGATTTTTTAGAAAAGGCAACTTTTAATGGATACATTATAAAAAATAGTAAAGCAGGATATGAGGCATATGATAGTATTAAAAGTGTACATTATGCCATTAATCGAGAAAATGCTTATAACGTTCAGTTTTTAGAATTAAATAGTGAGGATTACGCAAAACGTCTATTTAAAACAAATGTTGATGAAGTAAAAAAAGATATCAGTGGTGATGATTATCAAAAAAGTAAAAGTAGTATTAGTTACGATTTATATCATGCTGAAACGAAACTTATGTATAAATTAGTTATTAGAATTAATAATAATCTTATTTATATTGATGCACCAATTATGTATATTAATGAAATTGAAGAGTTTTTAGATGATTTACACTTAGAATATTAAGTAGTAGTATTGGTGTGAAAAATATAGTATAATATGATGAAGGTGATGAATGTGGGAAAAACACGAAGTGAACTAAGAGAAATAATTGTCCAAGTATTATATGAGAGTTATATTTTAACTCTTGCTAAAATTAACTATGATATAGATGATTTAATTAGAGAAAAATTGGAAATAGAGAATGATTTTGTTAATTCAGTAACACATGGTGTCATAGATAATCAAAATCAAATAATTGAAATAGCAAATAATTATTTAGTTGATTGGGATATTAATCGTTTAAGCAAGGTAGACAAAGCTATTTTGAGTATGGGTATTTATGAATTATTATATACCAATACTCCGCCTGTTGTAGCTATTAATGAAGCGATTGAATTAGCACACAAATATAGTGATGAAAAGGTTGTAAAAATGATTAATGGAACACTTGATAAAATCTATAAATCAGACCTTTATAAAGAGAATTAATTATGAATACTAAATATTTTACAATTACAGCTTTAAATAAAGCTATAAAAAATATGTTTGAAGAAAAAAGAGAATTAAGTAATATTCATTTAAAAGGGGAAATTAGTAATTATAAGCATCATACTAGAGGTCACTTATACTTTACTTTGAAAGATGAAAATAGCCAACTTTCAGCTATTATGTTTGCTAGTAGTGCTAAGAACTTAAAGTTTGAACCCAAAGATGGTATGAAGGTTTTGGTTGCTGGAAAAGTCACAGTATATGAATCTACTGGAACATATCAAATATATGTAAATGACATGCAAGAGGATGGTTTAGGTAATTTATATTTGGAATTTGAAAAATTAAAAAAGAAATTAGAACAAGAAGGATTGTTTAAAAAAGAATATAAAAAACCCATTCCACGTTTTCCAACGAAAATTGGTATTATAACTGCACCAACTGGGGCAGCCATTAAAGATATTATGTCAACTATTGCAAGAAGATTTCCTATTGTTGAAACGATTCTATTTCCATCACTTGTGCAAGGAATTGATGCTAAAGATGATATTGTAAAAAATATAAGGCTTGCCAATACCTTTGATTTAGATGTTATTATTCTCGGTCGAGGTGGTGGCTCAATTGAAGATTTATGGGCTTTTAATGAAGAATGTGTTGCACGAGCTATTTTTGAGAGTAAAATCCCTATAATTAGTGGAGTAGGACATGAGGTTGATTTTACCATTAGTGATTTTGTAGCTGATCTTCGAGCTCCTACACCAACTGGTGCAGCAGAACTATGTGTTCCTAATCGTTATGATGTAATTGAATTATTTAATCAATATAATTTACGGTTAATTAAAGGTATTAATACGTGTCTTGACTTAGCACGTGAAAAGTTAAATAATTTACAAAATAGTTACGTTTTAAAAAACCCATTAAGTTTATATGAGAAATTAGAACAGAAATTTGATAACCTATATGAGCGACTTCTTATGGCTATTAATAGTAATTTATTATCGCAAGGTGAAAGACTAAAAAGATGTAAGAGTAGTTTTATTTTTAAAAATCCCAATATGCTTTTTATTGATAAGGCATATAATTATAATGATTTAATTAAAAGACTAGTGGGAAGTATGAATAAAATAATTGATAATAATCAAAACAAATATATTAACTTACTATCAAAATTAGAAGTTTTAAACCCAATTACGACATTAAGACGTGGTTATTCCATTACCAAGATGAAAGAACAAATTGTAACAAGAATTAAAGAAATAAAAAAGGGTGATATAATAATGACTAGTGTTACTGATGGGAAAATAGAAAGTGTGGTCCAAAATGTATACGAGAAAAATAATGTTTAAAGATAAACAAGTAAAAAAAGAATATGATGGGATAATTAATTGTCATGATGGATTAAAATCAGTAATGACGCTACTAGAAATAACAAATAATCAATTAGAAATTACGGATGTTATAAATGATTTATATGGTGTTCGAATAGTTATAAAAAAGGAACAAGATGAATTAATAAATGTTTATCTAGATTTTATTAGTAAAAGAATTAAAGTAATTGATCCTAATTTAGATTATAATATTATATATCCTGATATTAGAAAAAAATATTTTACACCACTAGGATATGAATATGATTATTGTAACCGTACAATATTTCAGAAGTTTATGATAAAATTAGATTCACAATATGCTAATATTTATTCTTTTGATATTATTGATAATAATCAAAAATATCGTTTGGATATTAATGCTAACAAAGGTGTATTAAAAAAAGATGTTTTCATTCAAAAATTGCTACGTGTAGATGAGGATTTATTAAATATTAAACAATTACTAATGGTATTATCGAAAATAATTAATATTAAAGATTACATTATATGCCTATCAGATGAAAAAGGAAATTTGATTAAAATTGATAATGGACTTGTAAGTGATTATGTTGAATATAGTGCAAATGCTGAAGCGAGAAGACGTGTTTTTTTAGAAAATAACAGCTTTTATGTTGAAGGAAAAAGAAAAATCTTACGTTAATTTAATATGATGATATATAATGGAGTAGATGATGGAAAAGAAAAAAGAAAAAATTAATTTTGAAGAAAATATTCAAAAATTAGAAAGTATAGTTCGAGAACTTGAAAGTGGTAATGTTGCGTTAGACGATGCATTAACCAAATTTAATGAAGCTTTTAGAATATCCAAAGAATGTGATGAAAAATTAAAAGAGGTGTCTGCATCATTAAATAAAGTTTTAAATAAAGATGGCGAATTAGAAGAGTTTAAAATAGAAGAAAAGTAAAGATATTAGATAATATCTTTTTTTTAGTCTTAAATAATTTTAGGTAAATATCATACTGTTTTTTTATTTTAAAATATATAACTCAAATTAGTTTGTTGCATTTTCAATTAATCTATGTTAGAATATCTTAATTGTTAGGCGGGATGATTATGTATACTGATATTACTAAAAAAATAGATAGAATAGAAAACAGTACATTAACTATTGATAATTTAAAAGAATTAGCGCGAATTAATGGTGAAATTAATGATATTTATATAGCTGAAAAGAATAGTGGTAGAATCGATGCTAAAATACGTTTTAATACGATGAAAGGCAAACTGTATGAGCTTGCATTTATTAAATTAAAAGAAAAACTAGATTTTGATAATGAAATTATTGATGTGATTTTGTACTTTTTAAGTTATGTAGAACGAATTAATGAAATTTATGTTTTAGATGGTAATGTTATTATAAAAATGATATCTAATAATGACAGTGAGAAAAAAATCTCATATTTTGTCTCAACTAATGGTTTTATGGATGTAGAATCGAAAAAGTTTACAAATGATTTTAATGACATTTCATACAAAGAATACTATGTTAAAGCATTAAATAATGCCATCATGCCATATTTAAATAAAGAAATTTTAAAAATACAAAATAATGAAATTGTGTGCTTACCTAATGTTAAACTATATAGTGACTACTCCCTAAGAGATGTAATGTTAACTAAAACATATGTTTTGAATGAAACAGTAAAAATTATTCTTGATGATAATGAGCAACTATATTCATTTGATATGAAGGTTGGATATGGTAATTTTTATTTAATACCAAATTCATATCCAATAAGTAAAATATTAGAACTATTAGATAACAAAGATAAAATTAAAAAATTATAAGAGTGGACAATTCCATTCTTTTTCTTTATCTTTTTTTAATAATCATGTATAATAAAAGAGTAGGCGACACATCAGTTCGATGTATTATATACGGCTTGTGAAAATCTAGTGTGGAAATTGCTAGTTAAGCTTAAAATGGATTGGTTCTGTGGGGGGATGAGACAAACCTCTCACTATTAGAAAGAGAGGTGTGGTCGAGATTTGTCTACTCGACATATTATGAATAGTAAAATAATTAATGAAATTGGAAAAGAGCTTAATATTAGTATTAAGCAGGTTGAGGCTACTTTGAAACTTTTGGAAGAAGGTAATACCATTCCCTTTATTGCCAGATATCGAAAAGAAGTAACAGGGGCTCTTGATGAAGAAAAAATTCGTAAAATAGAGGAAGTGTATACTTATCAGGTTAATCTTTTAAAGAGAAAAGAAGATGTTATAAGATTAATTGATGAAAAAGGATTAATGACTGATGAACTTAAAAATAGTATTTTAGCATGTGAAAAGCTTGTTGAAGTTGAAGATTTATATCGTCCATATAAAGAAAAAAAGAAAACTAAGGCTAGTGAGGCTATTAAGGCTGGCCTTGAACCATTAGCTAAAAAAGTATTAGAGTTTGAAGATTTTGACTTGTCTAAAGAATCATTAAAGTATTTAAATGATAAAGTAACCACTTCTGAACAGGTAATTACTGGTGTTAAATATATTATTGCAGAAATAATAAGTGATAATGCTTCATATCGTAAATTTTTAAGAAATTATATTTATCTTAATGGAGAGATAATCACTAAAATTAAGAAAAATGCCGATACTCAAGGAGATGTTTATAAAAATTACTATGATTATCATGAAAAAATCAAAACAATGAAGTCTCATCGAGTATTAGCAATTAATCGTGGAGAGAAAGAAGATATATTAAACGTTAGTTTAAGCTATAACAAAGATGATGTTTATGCTTATTTAAAAAGAAAAGTTATTACAAATTCTAATGTTTCTTATCTAGATATTATAAATGATGCCATTATTGATAGTGCCAATCGTTTAATTCTTCCTAGTGTTGAACGAGAAATTCGAAGTGATTTAACAGATAAAGCTGGGGTTGTAGCAATCGAAAATTTTGCTAAAAATCTTGAAGCCTTACTTATGACACCACCATTAAAGGAAAAAACCATTTTAGCCCTTGATCCAGCTTATCGAACAGGTTGTAAGCTAGCCGTTCTCGATAAAAATGGTAATCCATTAAAAATAGAAGTAATTTATCCAACACCACCAATGAATAAAATATTGGAAAGTAAGAAAATTGTATTGAATCTTATTAATGAATATCATATTGATGTTGTTGCTATTGGTAATGGTACAGCATCTCGTGAAAGTGAAATGTTTATTGCTGATACAATTAAAGAAGCTGATCATAAAGTAAGTTATGTAATGGTTAATGAGGCAGGAGCTAGTGTTTATTCAGCATCACCATTAGGAATTGAAGAATTTCCTAATTTGACCGTTGAAAAAAGAAGTGCTATCAGCATTGGAAGACGATTACAAGATAGTTTGTCAGAACTTGTTAAAATAGATCCTAAAAGTATTGGAGTAGGTTTATATCAACATGATGTAAAAGAAAAGGACTTAGAAAGTACATTAGATTTTACTGTTACAAAAGCAGTTAATAAAGTTGGTGTTGATCTTAATACAGCATCCGTATCTTTACTTAAATATGTTTCAGGTTTATCTAAAAGGAGTATTGATGCAATTATTAATTATCGCTTAGAAAAAGGAAAAATAGAAAGTCGTGATAAATTAAAGAAAATAAATGGCATTACTGATAAAGTCTTTGAACAAGCTGCCGGCTTTTTACGAATTAATAATGGTACTAATCCATTAGATGAAACAGCTATTCATCCAGATAATTATAATGATGCGATGAATATTCTTGAAAAATTAGGCTTTAAAATTGCAGATATTGGCACAGAAAGTATGATTTATAAATTGGGTGTTACTAATCTTGAAGCTTTAAGAGAGGAACTTAATATTCCTAAATACACTTTCTACGATATAATTGATGCACTTAAGAAACCTCATCGTGATCCAAGGGATGAAGTTTTACCACCTATTTTAAAAAGTGATGTCCTAACGATTGATGATGTAAAGATAGGAATGGAACTTACTGGTACTGTTCGTAATGTTGTTGATTTTGGTATTTTCGTTGATATTGGCTTGCATAATGATGCTCTTGCCCATATTTCAAAATTATCACATGAATTCGTTCGCCATCCTAGTAAATTATTTCAAGTAGGCGATATTGTCACTTGTTATGTCATTGGTATTGATAAGAAAAATGAAAAAGTATCAATTAGTTTACTAAAGGAGGATAAGGTTTGATGGAAAAAGTATATGTTTTTGGACATAAGAATCCCGATACCGATTCAGTAACTAGCGCTATTGCTCTTGCATATTTAAAGAACCTAAAAAAGAAAAAGGAGTATCTTTCTTGTGTTTTAGGTGAAATAAATAATGAAACAAAATATGTATTAAATTATTTTAAAGTAAATAAACCTATTTATTTAAATGATACTAAACTTCAAGTAAGTGATTTAAAATATCACAAAAATCTTTTTATGAATGAATTGGAGACTATTAATAATTTGTATGATTTCATGCAAAAAGAAGGAACTTCGGGTGTTCCAATTAGTGATAGTCATAATAGGTATTTAGGTATCGTTACCATGAAGGATTTATTAAAGGTGTTAATTAATCCTTGCTATGATGTTTTAGATACATCATATGAAAATATATTAAAAGTTATCAAAGGCAAAGAAATCTTGCGTTTTAAAGAAAAAATAGCTGGTAAATTAATTATGCGAGTTGACAAAGAAGATTTATCACCAGGAATATTTAACTTATCGAGGGACAATATCTTAATTGTTGGAAATCATTTTAATATTATAAAAAAAGCGATTATGGCAAAGGTTCGTTTAATTATTATTGTTGGAACGAGAAGTATTAGTGATGATTTACTTCTTTTAGCTAAAAAGAAAAAAGTAGATTTAATTTTAACAAATAAAGAACCTTTCTTTGTAACTAAAATGATTATTTTAAGTAATTACATTCGTAGTATTTTAGTTAAAAATGAACAAGTAGTTATTGATGAAAATATGTATGTAAATGATTTTTTAACTGTTGCCAATAAATATAAGTATTCTAATTATCCAGTTGTTAATCGTAAGGGAGAAATTCTTGGTTTATTACATAGCTCAGATTTTGAAGATAAAGTTCGAAAGAAAGTGATTTTAGTTGATCATAATGAGGTTTCACAGAGTGTTGATGGTATTGAAGAAGCTCTTATATTAGAGATAGTTGATCATCATAAAATTGGCAATATTAATTCATCCAGTCCAATCAATTTCCGTAATATGGCAGTGGGAAGTACTAACACTATTATTTATGAAATGTATAAGGAAAATAAAGTGAAACCACCTAAACAAATTGCTGGTCTTATGTTATCAGGAATTATTTCCGATACTTTATTTTTTCATTCACCAACATCGACTATTCTTGATGAAAAAGCTGCTAAAGAACTTAGTAAAATTGCAAAAGTTGATATGGAAAAATTATCAAGAAATATGTTTGAGGCAGCGGCATCAATTAAGGGAAAAACAATTGAAGAATTAATTTATAATGATTTTAAATCCTTTAATATTAGTAATCGTAAAATTGGAATTGGTCAAATGACTGTTATAAATTATGAAAAAGTTTTAAAAGATAAGGATAAATATGTCTTAACAATTGAGAAAATTAGTAAAGAACATGAATATGATATTTTAGCTTTTTGTATTACAGATGTTATTAATAGTAATACTTATCTTTTATATAATAGTCAAGCTAAAACTGTTTTTGAGACCATTTTTAATATAGATGAAATTTATGAAGGATATAAATTAATTGGTGTTGTATCACGAAAGAAACAAATAATTCCTCTTTTAATGGATGAATTAAAGTAATTGCGAAAGTATCTATGATATAGTATAATAGTAACGGTGATTATGGTGATAGATTTACAAAAATTGAATTATTTAGAAAAAATTACGATTAATGAGGATATTATAATTCCTGATAGTTTCATAGAGAATACTGATATTGTAAAACTTGGGAAAATCAAGGTAGAAGGATATATAACTTTTGATTTGGATGATAATTATTTAATAAAATTAGATGTTAACGGGAAAATGAGCTTGCATGATAGTTTGACATATGAGATTATTCAATACCCATTTACGATAAATATTGAAGAAACTTTGGAAAAATCATGCAAAACACTTGATTTAATTGAATTTTTATGGCATTATATTATTTTGGAAGTTCCGTTAAGATTTACTAATAGTGAGATTGATGGTATTGAAACCGAAAATTATCGTGTTATTAGTGAAGAGGAATATAAAAAAAACAATAATCCATTTAAAGATTTCATTGCTCGTTAAGAAAGGAGAAGATTATGGCTGTACCATTTAGAAAAGTTTCCAAAACAAGAAAAAGAATGAGAAGAGCACACAATGCTTTAACGGCAAAAACAGTAACTGTTTGCCCTAATTGTGGTGAAGTAATTAAACCACATCGTGTATGTAAAAAATGTGGATACTATAAGAAAGAAGAAATTATTAAAAATGAAAAGAATGCTGAATAAGCATTTTTTTTGTGATTATATAAAAATAAAAAATAAAAAATGTTAATGGATGTTAGATGCATCTTGAAAAAGTAATTAATTTTATATATAATTATACATGAGGGTAGGGTAATATGGCAAAAAGAAAACATAAAAAAGAAAAGAAAAGTAAATTAAGTTTTAGTATTGAAATATATAGTGTTGTTTTGATATTAATTGGTATACTAGGAATTTGTGGATATGGTCCATGTGGTAAATTAATATGTGCATTTTTTGCTTTTTTATTTGGAACTCTTTATTTAGTTCCTTTAATTGGTATTATATTAATTGGCATTTATTTGTTATTTATGAAACATTATCCAGATTTTTTTAGTTCGAAAATAGTAGGATTAATCCTTGTTTTAGTGGGACTTCTAGTAGTTGTTCACATGGATTATGTCACTAAACCTATTGCTAATGGTAAAGAAGTTACTTGGAATGGAATAATTTCTAATACATTCAATGAAGTAATTAGTGTTTTTTCTACTTTGGATGGAAAAAATCGTTCTTTAGCCTTCGCAAATACAGGTGGTGGAATGGTAGGAGGACTATTACTTAGTCTTAATTATTCCTTATTTGATGTTGAAGGAACAAAAATCATTTACTGGATTTTAATTATTGGTGGCAGTTTACTATTTACCGGATTATCTATTGTTGAAATAATAAAAAATGGTTATCAGAAAAGTAAGGAATTGGTACCACATCATGAAAAGAAAAATAAAGATTTGGATGATGAACATATTATTGGAGTTGTTCCAGGAGAACCAATTAATGTTAAAATCAATGATAATACATTAAATCATGATAATGATGATAAAAAAACAGTTATTAATAGTCTAGACGAAATTAAGAGTATGAATAAGCCTATAATAAATGAAAATACAACTATTTCGCCAATTGAGGACAATTCTTCGCCAGTTAAAGTCATTGATAACGCAAACTATAAACTACCTAGTACAGATCTTTTGGATGTACCAAAAAAATCTACAGTTAATAATCAAGCAAATATCGAAAAGAATATCAAAATACTTGAAGAAGTACTTAAGGAGTTTGGGGTTACTGGTAAAGTAGTAGCTGTTACTGTAGGACCTGCTTGTACTCAATATGAATTAGCTATTAAAGCAGGTACTAAACTATCAAGATTAACTAGTATCAATAAAGAAATCAGTCTAGCTTTAGCTAAAAAAGATGTACGTATACAAGCACCAATTCCCGGAAAAAATACTTGTGGTATTGAAATAGCTAATGACGAGCCAACTACTGTTTACATAAGAGAAATTATGGAGTCACTTCCTAAAGATAAAGCTGATAAAAAACTTCTTGTTGCCTTAGGTAAAGATATTAAAGGTGATACCAGATATTGTGAAATTAATAAAACACCACATATGTTAGTAGCTGGATCAACTGGTTCTGGTAAATCTGTATGTATTAATTGTATTTTAGCAAGTATTTTAATGCGAACAAAACCTGATGAAGTAAAATTATTGCTAGTTGATCCTAAGAAAGTTGAACTTTCTATGTATAATGGAGTACCACATTTATTAAGACCTGTAGTAACAGATCCTAAAAAGGCTGCTGCGGCATTACAAATGATTGTTGCCGAAATGGAACATAGGTATGATACTTTTGAAGAGAGAGAAGTAAAAAATATTGATACATATAATGAATGGGTTGATAAGGAAAATAAAAATCGTTCTAGCGATGATAAAATTGCCCATATGCCATATATTGTAGTTATTGTTGATGAGTTAGCTGACTTAATGATGGTGGCAAGTAAAGAGGTTGAAGATGCAATTATGCGAATTACTCAAATGGCAAGAGCTGCGGGAATTCACTTGATTATTGCTACTCAAAGACCATCAACAGATGTTATTACTGGTGTTATTAAAGCTAATATTCCATCTCGAATTTCCTTTGCTGTATCATCAGGAATAGATTCTCGTACGATTCTTGATATGCAAGGTGCAGAAAAACTTCTTGGTCGTGGTGATATGCTATTTTTACCACAAGGAGAAAACTCACCAACTCGTATTCAAGGTGCTTGGATTAGTGAAGATGAGATAAAAAGAATTGTAGATTTTGTTTGTCATCAGCAAGTAGCTCAATACGATAAAAGATTTGAAAACTTAGATATCCCAAGTAATGCTACAACTTCTGTAGACGCTGATACAGATGTAAAAGAAGAATATGATGATCCTTTATATGATGATATCGTTGAGTTTGTAGTTACTACTGGAAAAGCTTCAGCATCACTACTTCAAAGAAGATTTAAATTAGGATATAATCGTGCAGCAAGAGTGATTGATCTTTTAGAAGAACGCGGTATTATTGGTCCAATGAATGGTAGTAAACCTCGTGAGGTGTTAGTTAAACTTAATAAAAATGACGATGATGAGATAATATAAAAAGGGTGAATTATGAATATTGATTATTTATATAGTATTATTAATTTATATTTAAAAAAAGAAAAAGCTAATTTGAAAATTAACCTAAACATGCGAAATGATGGTGATAAAATAACTTTCAAGTTTAATATGGATAAGGATGATCCCAATAAGACAGATTTTAGTCTTCCGTATGATGAAGTAAATCAAGAATTAGTTAATATTTTAAAAACAATTAAGCAAAATCAGATGATTATTGATGAAAAATATCAAAACAAGCAAAGTGATTATCATTATTCTGTTTTATTCCAAAATGGTCGTTCTTTATCATTCGATGGTTTTTCACTTGTTGAATTAAATAATATCCGTAATATTTTATATGATATTCAAATTAATAGTAGTGAATTACGTCTTACTGACCTTAATCAAGAAAGAAAAATGGCATACACACCATTACCTAAATTACAACAGGCAGGATTTGCATCTTATACGACACTCTTTTTAGTAGCTTTATTCTTAACTGATGTTTTTATCATTGCTCTTTGGGTATTTAAAGTATTAACGGAATAACATTTATTTGTTATAATTAAATTGATGCGTATGGAAATAAATCAACAATTAAATGAATTATTTAAACTTTTAGATAATAATGATGATATAAAAAAAATTGAGCAATTGAAGAAGAAAATTACTGAAAAAGAGTTAACCATTGTCAACAATTATCGTAATTTTCCAACGGTAGAAAACAAAAAGAAATTATATAATAATAAAATAATAAATGATTACTTGATTTGTGAAAGTAATATTAACTACCTTATTATGGAAATAAATAATAAATTGAAAAGGAAGCATAAATGTGAGAGTAATAAGTGGTAAGTATAAAGGAAGAATACTTAAAGGATATGATATTTTAGGCACAAGACCAACAATGGACAGAGTAAAAGAAAGTGTTTTTGCTATGATTCAAGATTATCTTAATGATAGTGTTGTTTTAGATTTATTTTCTGGTAGTGGTAACTATGGTATTGAAGCTTTAAGTAACGGAGCCAAAAGGGTATATTTTAATGATTATAATAAAAAGTGTATTCAAGTTATTAAAGATAATCTTAATAACTGTAATTTAGAAGAAAGTTGTGTTATTACTAATTTAGATTATCTTGAGGCATTGAATTACTATAAAAAAAATAGTATTAAATTTGATTTAATTTTTCTTGATCCACCATATCAGAAATATATTATTAATGAAATATTAGATAAAATTAATAAAAACGAATTACTTAATAAGAAAGCTTTGATAATATGTGAAACTACTGATAATAAGTATTTTGTTAGTGAGGAATTATGTTTATTTAAAGAAAGACAATATGGTGATAAAAAAATTGTTATATATCAAAAAATATAATAATTGATAATAAATGCGATAAGAATAAAAGGAGAGAAGTAATGAATAAATATTTAATTAAATCGAAAAAACAAATGTTATTAGTAATTGGAATATTTATGCTAGTAATATTAGTAGGAACAGTAACATATGCATTCTTTAATTACACAAGAACAGGGGCAAGTAATACTATTCGAGTAGGAAGAATAGCTTTTAATACAATACAAAAAGTAAATGGGGAAGCTGGTTCTATTAATTTAACTAATGTCTTTCCAATAGCAAGGAATGATGCCTTAACAGATACTACTAATACTGGTGAAGTAGTTATTGAAATAACGGGAGATACAGATTACACAGGTGGAGTAGAATATTTAGTAACTGCAACCGATGTTACAAA
>OCVV010937727.1_pt1 | contig 18790 bp, 14 predicted proteins | sample 1539721 | NCBI WGS metagenome assembly OCVV01 (sample SAMN02144230, study PRJEB22623) | gut metagenome | biome: sheep rumen | host: Ovis aries | place: New Zealand | reverse complement strand
GGTAAAGTCTTTGAAGGATAATGAATTCTCACTTGTTGTTCTTGATAATAATTTCCCTATTTACGATGATTCAAGAGAGATAAAGAAAGACCTTGGTATCTCAATTTTAAAAAGACTTGAAAGAGGTTCTGGTGTTTCGGAGTATTTTAAAGATTCTAAAATAATCCTTTGTTCATCAGATGATATTGACGAAGTTTTTGATTTTGAAAATTATCTTGGAAATGTTGTTTTTGATATATCTATTGATATGAATAGTCAATTTTCGAAGTATTTAAAGGAGGAAGCAAATGAATAAAACAGATATTTTTAGATTAAATGAGAGATTTATTAAAGACTTTGGAATAAAGATGGATGTTGGTATTGGTTCTACTGAGTTTTTTGATGAAAGACTTTCTCTTTATGATGCTCACAGACCTGGTCTTATTCAAAAGTATAATGAGTTTAAAGATTATGTTTCTGATAATTTTAAGACTATGGATGAGTATTATGTTCAAAGGAACAACTTTGTAAACAGTCTTATTTCTGACCAGGAAGAAAGACAGGATAAGTTTGGACTTAAAGGGAATTCTTTGGATGAATATAAAATTTCTCAGGACAATATTTCATCTGCAGCTATTTATAACGAATCAAATCTTAACAAGACTTTAATTAGTGTTGATTTGAAATCTGCTTCTTTTCAGGCTCTTAAGCTTTTTAATCCTGAAATTGTAAGAAATGCTGTTGATTATCCATCTTACGTTAAAATGCTTACAGATTATAAGTATTTTGACAATAAGAGAATTAGGTCTACTAATTTTGGAAAGACTTGTAATAAACAGATTTATAAAATCGAAAAATTTATTACGAGAAAAGTTGTAGATATTGTTCTTAACTATGAGGATATTTCAAAGATTGTTTGCTTTAATTCTGATGAAGTTATCTTTTATAAAACAGATAATGCAGAAAAGATTTTGGCAGACATAAAAACTCTTTCACTTACATCTGGAATTGTTTTTGATGAAGAAGAGTTTTATCTTACAAAGATAAATGGAATTTCAAAGGGATTTTTAAAGCATATCACAGACATTAAGACGAATGAAAAGAGAATTGATATTTGTGGTGTTAGTGCTATAAATACAACTTTTGTTTTATGTTCTTTATATGATAAGGAAATTCTTCCAAGTTATCTATATTTCAAAGATAATGATAATCTTCTTTGTAAGTTTGTTGAATATCCGAAAGTTACCTGTTAACTATTTTATAGACCCTTTATACAAAGGGTCTATTTTTTTTAGTTATTATTAGTAAAAAATATATATAAAACATTTTTTTGAAAAATATACGACAAAAACTATTGTAATAAAAAAAATTAATGATATAATTATAATACACCTCTTGAAAAAAGGAGCTTGCTTCTTTTAGACAGAGATATGTAGCGGCTTGACGCTGATAGCTATTTGTGAGAGTAGTAAAGGTATGTATTTTCTACAACATACCGCTGCGAAAGCAGTCAATTCAAGCAAAACCGACAGGCTTGCATCTCAAAAGGATGCTTTTCAGGGCGGTGTGAAGGTAAATCCTCCTTGGAAATAGTTTTAGACATTAGGTCTAATAAGTTGTATCAGGGCGTACTCGCTGAAATGCAATTTTAGTCCGCAAGACTAATAGGACACGCAAACTAATTAAAAAACGAAAGCGAATCGGGAGATTTGCAGTCTGAGAGCTTGTTACTCGAAGGCACAAGTCATAGATTAAGAAGGTGGAGAAACACTTTTCTTATGAAGAACTAAGTACCTAAACAGGGGAAAGGTATTGAAGGTGTGTGCTATTTCGCATCCCAAAAGGAAGTGAAGGCACTGACACAGCACATCTTCTGTAGAGATTATTAGTTATTTTATGGATTGGTTTTCCAAATTGGATTGGTTTTCCATATTATAAAAATTTTTTATATAATAAGGATAAAAAAATTTTTATTTTATACAACACAGCGAAAGTCTGTGTCCCTATATAGTGAAAATAGCCTAATTCTTCAAAGAGTAATCTTAATGAAGAGAACAATAAGTCTCGCAAGACTTAAAGTTTTTAACACGGAATTGCACGGTGGTCCGCAAACCTTTATTGCTCGCAAGGCAGACGGAATATGAAATGTTGAGTAACTATATAGCAGATGGGTAAAGCTTCCCATTCAAAAAGGCGGCTATGATAGAATACTTTAGATGCCGAAAGGGTTTAAGGTGGATAATTTTCTAAAACATACGGAAAATAAAGTTCTATCGGATGAAGGTATAATCTCAGCCTAATTATTAAAAAGGGGCTCCTTGGTAGGGAGTCCCTTTTTGTGTGTTTTTTATAAAAAAAGAAGAGCTAATGCTCTTCTTTTTAAAATTTAGTACCTTTACTACCTCTTTTTTGTACTTTTAATTCTTCTACTTTGAAAGGTTTATTGTTTAATATAATTTCTTCTGTTGTTTCTTTTTTATAAATTACAACGTCTTTTATCTTTACATTTTCTGGTACTTTTATTGAAACAACTCCAACTGAAGTTTTCTTTAATTCCGATATTTCAGATATTGAGAAGTTTAAGTAATTTGTATCTGTTGTTACAATTATTGAGTCTTCACCATTTATTTCAATTATCTTTAGGATTTTATCATCAGAACTTAACTTTGTTGAATTTGTTATTGTTCTTGTGCTTATAAATTCTTTCTTATTAACTATTTTTATAAATCCTTTTTCAGTTACAAATATTAACCTACCTTCACTATTTTGAGTTGTTACATATATGATGTCTCCATCAATTTTCTTTCCAACTTTTACTTCAAGTAATGTTCCTCTATCATTTTGTTTATTAAATGGAAGACTTGAAAGTTTTATTTGATACATATTTCCTTCGTTTGAGAATGCCCATAATATATCTGTTGAATCTGTCTTTTTGTTTAGCTTACAATTTTCAAAAGTTACGTCATCAACTTTTCCAATTGTTTTTTCATCAAACATCTTTATATATCCGTACTTATCGTACACAACATTTGTTTCGTAGACTTTAACTTCTTCTTCATATTCGATAATTGTTGCATTTTTAAGTTCTGTAAGTCTATCTCTTCCATATTCTTTTGCAATTTTTGTAAGTCTATTGATTATTACTTTGTGTAATTCTTCCTTAGATGAAAGAATTTTATTGCAAATAGAAATTTCATTTTCAATTTCTTTTAAAGTATTTATAAGTGTTTCTACTTCAAGTGTATTTAATTTTCTAAGAGTAGTTTCTAGTATTGCTTCAGCTTGAAGTTCTGTAAAGCTGAATTTTTTTGCAATTTGTTCATTTTTCTTTAAAGCAAAGTGAATATTGTTTATATTTCCTGTCATTAAACATCTTTTAGCAAATTCAACTTTTTCTGCGTGTCTAATTAAATCAATTATAGTGTCTATAAAATCTATTGATTTGACAAGACCTTCATAAATTTCTTTCTTTTTGTCAAGTTTTGATTTTTTAGTTATATATTCTTTAGTATAAATTTCTTCTTGGAAGTCTGTAAAATACTTACAATAGTCTATTAAATTGAAAGGAATAAGTTCTTTTCCAATTGTTCCATTAAATCTTACAACCATTGAATCTTGAAGAGGAGTAAATTTGTATAGCTTATTAGCAACTTTTTCAAGGTCACTTCCTTTTTTACATTCAATAACTATTCTAATTCCTTCTTTTGAAGATTCATCTTTAATCTCTACAAGTTCATCAATTTTCTTTGATAAAATAACTTTAGAAATTTTATCTACTAAAGATGCTTTTCTTCCAGAATAAGTGTATGGAATTTCAGTAACAATAAGGCAAGGTTTTCCGTTTATATTTTCTTCAACAAGTTTTGCTCTTATTGAAATTTTTCCTTCTCCTGTCTTGTATATATCAAGGAGTTCTTCTACATTTGTAATAATTCCACCTGTTGGGAAATCAGGACCTTTTAGTATGTCTAAAAGTTCTGATGTATTTACACCTTTTTTTGATGATTTTTTCATATAATGAATAATCATATTTATAGTATCTCTTAAATTGTGAGTTGGTATGGAAGAAACCAATCCAACAGCAATACCTTCGGTTCCATTTACTAAAAGATTTGGAAATCTTGCTGGTAAAACTAAAGGTTCTGTTTCTTCTTCATCAAAGTTTGGAACGAATTTTACTGTTCCGCTTTTTAAACCATCAATTAGTTCATTTGATATTTTTTCTAATCTACATTCTGAGTATCTCATAGCTGCAGCTGAATCTCCATCTATAGAACCCCAGTTTCCGTGACCATCAATTAATGGATAGTTAAGCATAAAAGGCTGTGTCATCCTTACTATTGCTTCATAGATTGATGAATCTCCGTGTGGATGATATTTACCCATAGTTTCACCAACAAGACGAGCTGATTTTTTATATGGCTTATCTTTTGTTATTCCAAGTTCTTCAAAAGTATATATACTTTTTCTTTGAACAGGTTTTAATCCATCTCTAATATCTGGCAAAGCACGTTCTGTAATAACTTCTATAGAATAATCTATATAGCTTTGTTCCATTGTTTCTTTGAAGTCAGCTTCTATTATCTTTTCAATAATTTCTTCAACTTCTTTTTTTCTTTTGGACATATTAAAGCTCCTTTTTATTTTTGTCCTTATTAGTTTAACATAATTTTTTTTAAAAAACTATATTAATCTTTTTTATTATACTTAATCTGATTTTATAAACCATTACAATATTTTATTACACGAAAAAAAGGAAGTGCGTCCACTTCCTTTTTCAAAAGTACTTTTCATAATATACTTTTTCTTATTAACTTGGTCCTGGGAAACTTTGTTAAAAAGAATTTATCATATACTACTTTACTATTATAAAATACTTTTTGAGTTAAACAACATTTTTCTGCTCTAACTAACAATGCTAATTATATTCAACATCTAAAATATTGTATATAAGTTAGATTAAAAATATAATACAAATAAATCTTAACACGTTTTATAAAATTTTTAAAGGAGTTTTTTTATATGCTTTTAAAATTTGGTTTTATATTATTAGGAGTTGCTTTTTGTGGGTATGTTTTTTATTGTTGTTCTGCAAGATATTTGAAAATAAAAGATTTGCCTGAAAATATTATTTCTACAGAAGAGAGAATTAAATATCTAAAAGTTTTACAAAAGTATGTTTTAGTTTCTGGAGGAGGTCTCTTCTTAAGTTTATTATCAATAATTTCAAGTGTTCTAGAACTTAGAATTATTATTCCTTTAATATCTACTTTTGTTTGTTGTTATATTTTAAATGACCTTACTGATGAAATAGCTGATTTCGATATTTCAAAGAAAGATTCTATTATTATTACAGATTTTTTGAAAAATCAGCTTAACAGTGCAGAAAAGAGTGCTAAAGAAAATAAAATTAAGAAAGTTGATAGTACAACACTTGAAGAAGAAATTAAAAAGAAAGAAGCTTTAGGAGATGAAGAAAAAAATACTTCTCCTGAAAAAACTGTTTCGGATAACACAGAAGAAAAAAAAGAAGAGGAATAATCCTCTTCTTTTTTATATCTTAAAATTGCCTTCTTTAGCAAGTTCATAATTTTTAAATTCTTTTTCAAAAGTTACTTCTCTTATAATATCTAAATAAGGAGGAAGTTTTATTTCTTCATTTTTGTCTGAAAGTTCTATTTCTAATATTGCATAATCTTTTGAGAATGGATAGATGTCCATTTCAAAATATTTCCTATTATATACGAAACAATATCTTGTTTTAGAAATCTGATGAATAGATGTGTCTGCTTCAGCTAAATATGAAATGTATTTATTTTGGTCTATTCTTGTTTCGTTTTCAATTCTTTCAAGTTCCGATATTTTTGTCTTTTCTGTATAGTAGAATGAAAATCCGTCTTTTTGAGAACCTCTTTGTCTTACTCTTCTTTCTATATTAGAATCACTTTTTAAGTATGTTTGGATTATTTCTGAAACAGAATATTCTCCTATACTTTTAAGCGTTTCTTCTGTAGGATATTTTATTAAATATTTTCTTTCAAGCTCTCTAGGAATAGGTTCTCCAAGAAGATTGTAAACCTCTTCTATTACATTCTGAATCTTAGTGTTGAAATCTACTTTATTATCAAAAACTCTTAAATGAGGATGTCCAATCCATCCATTTAAAGTCTTTTTATCTTTAATTCTTGCTTCTTCAGGAGTTTCGCTTCTTGCTGCATTGTTTCCTGTTGTTTCTTTTGATGGGTCATTCCATTCATAGAATTTTTCTGCACCATCGGCAGCAGTTACAAGATGTAAAACTGCGTCATATCTATTATAAGTATCTGCAATTGTAAGTTTTTCCTTTTCAAGCATTTCTTCAAAATCTTCTTTGTCTATATAAGCAAGCTGGTCTAAAATACCTCTATCATAAAAGATAATTAATTTATCTTTGTCATAATAGTTTGCCATTTCATTATATAAGTTTTCTTTGGATATCTGTTTTGAAAGAACAAATTTTTGAAATTCTAATAAAGATATTTTGTCTCCAGGAATTATTCCATTTAGAATTAATTCAGATGCTGTCTCTGGACAGAAAAGAATTTTGTAACCTCTTTCAGATAGAGTTCTATCTAAGATTTTGAATGCTGAACTTTTGCCAGCACAAGGACCACCAGTTAAACAGATTTTTAACATTTAAATCTCCTTTTCAAATAAAATAAGAAAGATACTATTATTATATCATAAAGTATCTTTCTTTTAAAGAGTTTTGTTAAATTTCATTTAATTGAATATCTTGTATATCCTTTTAAATTCTCTCTTATTTCTTTGAATTCTTCTGGACTTACATAGTCATCATAATCTTCATCGTCTTCAATATTAAAAACAAGTCCTTCAATTTCAATTATTGCTTCATTGTTCTTAATTTTATTTGCAAGTTCTTCTGTAAAAGAGTTCATTTCATATGTGCTATTAATAGGTAAATATATTGGTAGTAAACTCTTAATTTTTATTACAAGTGATTCGTAATCATTACTATAATATATTGATTTAAATTCTCCTATTTCTAATATTTTTTCATTTGTATTGTTTAAAGACAAATTATATTTTACAAACATTTTATATCCTTTCTTTACTTTTTTATATATTTATTATACTTTTTTCTTTGCTTGTTTTCAATATTAAATAAAAAAAAGAGATGCGAAAAAGCACCTCTTTTTAGTATATTTAGTTTTTAGACTATAATTCCTTTCTTTCTTTCACTAATTATGTATTTAAGCTGTTCTATTCGTCTTGTATTTGGGAACTCGTCTAAGAAAGAATCATAATGTCCTTCATTTGCCAAATGACAAAGAAATTGTCTAAGTGATGTAAATTTTTTTCCGCATTCATCACACTTGAAAATTTCCCAACCTTCTTCTAAGTAAATATCTAAATTTCTTTGTTTTAAAAGCTTTTCGATATCTTCCATTGTTTGACGATTGCCATTCATAGAATTTTTGAACATTAATGCCCACATTTCTTCTGAATAATTACAACTTTCATAATTATCTATAGGGAGCCAAACTCTTGTTTTAAATGGAGTTGTATATATTTCTTTAAAAGTATTTTCTTTAAAAATTCTTACTTCTAAATCAAGAAAATATGGGAAAGAATTCATTTTTTTTAATTCCTCATAGTTAAGGAATTTTACTTTAACATCTACCCTATCTCCAAAATCTGGTTCTAGATTATTAAGTCTTGTAAAAAGTGATTTCTCTTTTAGATATTCTACTTTATCCATTTTTCCATTTGTAAGGTTTGGAAAAAGTTGGTAACTACCATCTTTTTTAAACATATTCCTTTGCATTTGAAAAAAGTCTTTAGGGTCTATTCTTCTTGATGAAAAGAAAGAATCTGCATAGATTATGTCTGTGTGATTTTCATAATCACGCTCTAATCTAAATTTTGTATCGATTTTTTCTTCCTCTCTAAACATACTTTCCTCCTAAAAAATATTCTTATTTATTATAAGCTTTTTTTTGTTTTTTATTTTAAAGTTTTAAACTTTGTATATAATTTTATATAGAATGTTTCTATTTTTAGGAGGAAATTTAAAATGGAAGTTATTTACAGAGAGAGAATTGATAAGTCTGGAAAATATCTTGGAGCAAGAATTATTATTAATGTTGGTGGTAAGAACTTTGAAGCAAGTGTTTCTAGAAATAGAAGAGATGAATTTGAACTTACTTGCAATTTTATTGGAATTGCTAAAAATAAAATTGTTGCAACTACTCCAACAGATATTCAGAATGAATCTCTTTATATTATCAAGACTAAAGCAGAAAAAAGACTTGAGGAAATTTCTCAGCTCGTAAAAGCTTTAGAACTTGGTTCAGTAAAAAAGGAAGAGTTTCATCTTAAAGTTTAATTTAAAAAGCCCACAAATATGGGCTTTTTTTATTGTTGAAAAATTGAAAAATTTAAGTTAAAATATATTGATTAGACTAGAAATGAATATTTTTTGTATTTATTAAATATAATCTCGTAATTTTGAAAAATAAAGGAGTTTCTTAAAAAATGCCAAAAAAAGATAATTACACTGGAGAACAAATCCAAGTTCTTGAAGGTTTAGACCCTGTAAGAAAAAGACCTGGAATGTATATTGGTTCTACTGATAGAAGAGGTCTTCATCATTTGATATGGGAAGTTATAGATAATGCAGTAGATGAAAGTCTTGCAGGTTTTTGTGATGAAATAAATGTTTCTCTCAATAAGGATGGTTCAGTTTCTGTTGAAGATAATGGACGAGGAATGCCAATAGATTTACATTCCAATACAAGAGATTATCCAAAAAGCAAATATCCAAATGGAATTTGTACAGAAAGAATTATTTTAACTGTACTTCATTCTGGTGGTAAATTTGATGATGGTGCTTATAAGGTATCTGGAGGTCTTCACGGTGTTGGTATATCTGTAGTAAATGCTTTATCTAAATATGTTTGCGTTGAAGTATTTAAAGATGGCAAACACTATAAAGATGAATATCAAAATGGTGGAGCTGCTATTACTAAACTTAAAGGAGGAGAACTTCTTCCTATTGGAGATACTAGTAAGAACGGAACAAAAATTACTTTCATTCCTGATAACACTATTTTTGAAACAGTTCATTTTAAATCAGATACTATAAGAAAAAGACTTAAAGAAACTGCATATTTAAATAAAAATTTGACTTTAAAGTTTATAGATTATACAAAAGATGAACCTGAAGTTGAAATTTTTCACGATGACAGAGGTATTATTGGATTTGTAGCAGACCTTAATAAAGATAAAGAAACCATTCACGATGATATTGTTTATATTGAAGGTGAAAATAATGGACAATATTTTGAGTGTGCTTTTCAGCTTACAAATGATTTTGGAGAAACCATTTATTCATTCTGTAACAACGTTATTACTCCAGAGGGTGGTACTCACGAAACAGGTTTTAAGAGTGCTTTAACAAAAATAGTTAATAAGTATGCTAAAGACCTTGGACTTTTAAAGGCAAAAGATGGAGCTATTGATGGTAAGGATTTAAGAAATGGGCTTACTGCAGTAATTTCTTTGAAACATCACGACCCTCAGTTTGAAGGACAAACAAAATCTAAGCTTGGAAGTAGTGATGCTAAACTTGCTGTTGAAGCTATAATGACTGAATGGCTTCCAATTTATTTTGATAAAAACGTAACTACTGTAGAAAAAATAATTGAACAATCTCTTAAAATGGCTGGTCTTAGAAAAAATGAGACAAAAGCTAGAGATGCTTTTATGAAAAAGAATAATCAAAATTCTATTAGTAGTAAACTTGCTAGTTGTAGTTTATCAAATAATCCAAGTAAAGGAATTTCTACTGAAATCTTTTTGGTAGAAGGTGATAGTGCTGCTGGAAGTGCTAAAACTGCTAGAGATAGAAAGACTCAATCAATTCTTCCTGTGTTTGGAAAAATTTTAAATACTGAAAAATGTCCAGTTGAAAGTGTTTATGCAAATGAAAAAATTGCTCCTTTTATTACTGCAATTGGATGTGGAATTGGTGATGATTTTGATATTACAAAACTTAAATACGATAAAATTATCATTATGAGTGATGCGGACGTTGATGGAGCACATATTGCAACTTTATGGCTTACTTTCTTTTATAGATTTATGCCAGAACTTATCAAAGAAGGTCACGTATACTGTTCTTGTCCTCCATTATATAAAGTTACTTACAATAAGAAATCTCAGTATATACAAACTAAACCAGAACTTGATAAATTTCTAAAAGGAAAAAAGAATTTCTCTATTCAAAGATTTAAGGGACTTGGAGAAATGAGTGCTGAACAACTTTGGGAAACAACAATGAATCCTGAGACTAGAATTTTAAAGAGAATTACTATAGATGATGTAAAAGAAGCTTCTGATACAGTTTCTCTTCTTATGGGAAGCGAAGTTCCTCCAAGAAGAAAATTTATTATGGAAAATTCAAAACTTATTTCTGATAATTAACAAATAAAAAAGAGAGCTTTTAAGCTCTCTTTTTTATTATTTAAACCAGGCAAGTTCCTCGTAATCATCTTTTTTGTATAAATCTGGGGCTATTACTTTATCCATTATAAGCTTATAATACATAACTTCGAATGGGTCATCAACGATAATATCATATTCTGCAAAAATTTTAGGAGCATATTCTTTTATAATGTCTTCCAATTCATTCCAATCAAGACCATTTTTTTTATGGCGACTGTAGTATTCTTTCACCATAAAAGCTTTTCTTTCTATTGGATTTGTTCCTAAAAGTAGTTCTGGAGTATACATTATAACTGCAGAGCCAAGTCTTTTTATATTAACAAAATCTGAATCCTCAGTATCGTCTTCCCATCTTAAGCCCCGAAAATCATACGTGTAATTATTTATATCTTTATAGACTACAATATTGTGTTTTGTGTCAAGACAAATTTTTCCTCCGCAGAAAGTTGTATTTAAAATATTTGCAAGTTGTAACGAATGGTCTTTCCAATATCTGTTTGAAACGGATTCACAATTGAAATATTTTAAACTACATATAAAGTGATGTATTCTTTCTGGGTCTTTGTTTTTATAATCATCATAATCAACTATAGTCATTTTAATATTCCTCCTAAAACAAAATTTTTATAATATATTTTATTACAAAAAATTAATACAGATTACTTTTATTCTAAATATTTTTTAAGAAACAGAATCTTCTAATTGTCTTTTTTGGTTTAAAATGCTATAATAGTACTATATTTTGGAGGTTCTAAATGTCTAATATTTATGAGAGTGAATTTGAAGAAAATTTAATAGACTTATTTAAGAAAAATTATTCTATAAGTAAGGATGTTTATCGATATATAGTTTTGAGATATATGCTTGTTTTTGATGTTCCAAAATTTAAAGATATTGATATAGAAGAGTTTTCTTTATTTTTACTTACAGAAAACAACTTAAATTATCCTTTGGTTTATAAAGGTATTGAAATAGATAAATCTACTATGAACAATATTGCTCAAAATATAATTTTTGAAATAGTTAAAGAGTCCAGTATGGATTTTATTATTGGTTTTATAGAAAATACCTATGAAAAAATTCGCAAAGATTCTATGTGTTTTAATTCTAAATTTAGAAATACTTTAACATATTCTAACAAAGTAATGTATGGGTCTTTATATCTATTAAATAAAATGTTTAATATTTCTTTTTCTTCTTTTGAGAAAATGGAAGGACTTGAATATCCTAATGATTATAATGAATTTGAAAGATTTCGAGAAGAAAAATTAGAAAGTTTTATAGATTTTTATAAATTGAAAGAACCTCAAACTGCTCTTATTACTGAAAAAGATTTAGAAAATTATTTAAAAGGACATTTAGATAAAATTGAAGAAGGTTTGGAGTTTATTTCTTCTCAAGAAGCAATAAAAGATGGTGTTATAGATATTTTAGCAAAAGATAAAAACCAAACATATGTTCTTATTGAGCTGAAAATAGTTCCTGATGACTCTAGAGTTGTATGGCAAAGTCTTTATTATCCTAAAGAATTTAAAATTGAGAAAATTTTAGATAATGTAAGAATGATTGTTGTGTCTCCAAAACTTAATGAGTCAATATTTACTGTTTTAAAAGATTTTGAAAATATAGAATATTTTGAGTATGATATTACTGTTTCAAAAGAAAAGATAATTGATTTTAGAGGAAAGAAAATTCTATGATAATAAAAAAGAGAGGTTCAAAACCTCTCTTTTATACATTATAAGAATCATAATCATCTAACCAAGAATTAAGGTTAAATTCTGTTTCTAAAATAATGTTATATTTATTTTCTATAATTTCTATCTGTTTTTTAAAATCAGGAGTTGCATATTTGTCATACAGTTCTTTTTGTTTTTTTTATGTATTTGATGTTGGCTTGTATACATTAACCTTCTGGTTGGGGAAAAGGTCCTTGTTGAACTTTGCATAATACTGATTAAGATATGCTTCAACACTCATCTTAATTGCAATAGCAAACTCAATTGCATTACCCTGAGTAAGAGGAACCTGTGCTGATACCTTAGCCGTTCCATCAGGTACTACAAGTCCATTCTCATTTTCGAGTCCAAGACCATATTCAGCTCTTAAAACATACTTATATTTTGTACTTTTCTGAATTTTGAGCTGTCTTGAAATGTCCTTATCTTTTTCCATCCAAGCAAACTGAGTCTTATATTTATTAAATCTTGCTTCGTCAAACTTTCCACCTTTATGGAACTTAATACCGCCCATATCAGTAAAGTATGAAGAATACTGAGAAACCTTCTGGAATTGTCCTGTATAAGGGTCATTAAAACTTCCCTTAGCTTCTGATTTTGCAATAAAATCATCAAGTCTTCCTGACAAAATATCATCTGCAAGAGCTACTGCTCTCCAAGTATCCATATAAATCTCAAGCTTATCCTTCTGTTTATTTGTTGTCTTATCATAATTGATGAAATTGATTTGAAGCTTTCCAATAGGAAGTGCAGAATTTAGAACTTCAAAAAAGGAACTTGCTGAATCAAATCTAATAATTTGGGAATCGTATTTTTCTGCCATAAATATCTCCTTTATACATAGTTTTGCTTATTATTAGAATATCATTTTTCTCAAAATTTTTCAATGATTTTTTAATAATTTTTAATAAAATTATTCAAATTCTAACTTTTTTATTATATAATATAAGAGTTATTTTAAAAAGGAGATTTTTAATATGAACAACATTGATAAAATTATGCAAAATTCTTTATCTGACAACGCTCTTTTAATGCTTAAAACTTTAAATGATAATGGTTTTGAATCATTTGCTGTTGGTGGATGTGTTAGAGATGCTCTTCTTGGAATAACTCCAAAAGATGAAGATGTTACTACTAATGCTACTCCTGAAGAAGTTATTAATCTTTTTGAAGGTCTTGGATATAATGTAGTTCCTACTGGGCTTCAACACGGAACTGTTACTGTTATGGTTGGTAAAGAAGGTTTTGAGATTACTACTTACAGAAGTGATGGAGATTATTCTGATGGAAGACATCCTGATAGTGTAAAATTTGAAACTGATATTACAAAAGACCTTGAAAGAAGAGATTTAACTATAAATGCTTTTGCTTGGAGTCCAAGAGATGGATTTATAGATAAGTTTAATGGTCTTAGTGATTTAGAAAATAAAAAGATTAGAGCTGTTGGTGATGCTAATAAAAGAATAGAAGAAGATGCTTTAAGAATGATGAGAGCTATTCGTTTTTCTGCTAAATATGGATATGAAATAGAAGATTCTCTATGGGAAGCTATTAAAAATCATTCTAGTGATATTACAAAAGTATCTAAAGAGAGAATTAGAGACGAGCTTTGCAAAACTTTAATGACTGATAATCCAACATTTGTTAAAAAGTTTTATGAAACTGGACTTTTGAAACATATTTCTCCTGAATTAAATGAGATTTTTGAATGTCCTCAAAATTCTAAGTATCATTTATGGGATGTTGGTAATCATACAATGAAAGTCTTAGAAGATTCCTCTAAAGATTTAATTACTAGAACTGCTATACTTTTTCACGATATTGGAAAGCCTTCTATGAAAACTGTTGGTAAAGATGGCTATGACCATTTTATAGACCATCAAGAAGCTTCTTATTATATTTCTAGAAATATTTTACAAGATTTGAAATTTTCTGCTGATGAAGTAAGAGATATTTCAGACTTAGTTAGGCATCACGATGCTTTTAACAATACTTCAGAAGATAGGATTCATAAGCATTTAAGAGATTTTATTATTGAAAACCCAGAATTTGATGAAACATTTTATAATAGGCTTTTTGAAATTAAAAAGTTAGACCTTGCTGGACATAATACAAGTCTTGAATCTATTAGTTCTAGATTTGAAGTTACTGATAAGATGAAAGAAGAGTTAGATAAAATTCTTTCTGGACCACATACTTTTAAAGACCTTGCTTTAAATGGATATGATATTATGAATGTTGAAAGAGAAAAAAATAATAAGATTTATAAATGCAGTGGTCCAGCAATTAAAGAAATGCAGAAAATTCTTTTAAAAGAAGTTATTGATAATCCTTCTATAAATAATAAAGAAGAGCTTTTAGCTTTTTGTGAAAAGAAAGTATTAGAAGCTAATTCTAACGTTGAAATATCTAAAAAGAAAAAGATAGACAAAGAAAACTATTGCTTAAGAGTTGTTGATAAAGTAGATAGTTACTATGAACAGAAAAATGCTTTAAAAGAAAAAGAAAATATGGTAAATATTGAAAGAGAGCTTTAAGCTCTCTTTCTTTTGTATTGCTCTAATATTTTTTATAAACTTGTGTAAAATTTATAGATTTAAAATAGATATTTTAATTTTAATTATTTTTAAGGAGTTTTTATATGAGAATTTTATTTGCTATTGGTGTAAGAGATGCTGAAACATATTTGGAATCTATTCTCAATGATAGAGATAAAGAAAGAGAAAAAAATGGAGAACAAAAAAAGAATTATGAATTTGTAGGATATGCAGTTCATAAGGATAATATTTTAGACCTTGTAAAAAGTAGTGGTCCAGATGTTATTGTTTTAAGAGAAGGTCTTGATGGATTTAAGAAAATCCTTCCAGGGTCAATAACTGATGAAGCTCCAGAAATTTTTACATTTGCTAAAAATTTAAAAAGAATGTTTCCTGCTTTAAGAATTGTTTTTATTGCAGGTGATAGAAAAGTTGGAGATAAAAATTTAGGAAATTTAGTTGCTTTTAATATTTATGATATTTTAACTGGTTCCAAACTTGTTATTGATGAAGTTGCAGATATGATTGACAATCCTACAACTTTTGATAAGGTATCTAAATATCTTCCAAAAGATGGAGATTTAATAGAAGATTTTGATACTCCAGAAGAAAAGAAAAAGACAGAACTTACAACTACTGTTGAAAAAATTGTTGAAGAAACTCCTGTTGAACATAAAGAAAAAGAAATTAAACAAGCCCCTAGTTCTGATATAATTGTAGCTCCCACTAATCAAACAGGTGGTGGAAAGAAGACTCCAGTTATCCCTTCTTTAATTGAATCTTTATTGGAAAAAGGTGGAGCTGCTAAAAGTAATTTTACTAAAGATAATCCTTTAGTTAAACCTGTGGATAGTTCAAATAGCCATAATTCTCCACAAAACAAACAAACTCAGAAAAAGACTCCTTCTTCTAATCCTTTTTCTAATACAGGGTCAAATGCTTCTTCTAATAATAAGTTTGGTGGAGTTACTAGACCTAAAAGAAATAGCGGAAGTATTTATATAGGTAAAGATAAAATAGTTACTTTTTATAGTGCTAAAAACGGAATTGGAACAACACTTACAGCTTATTGCGTTGCAATGGAACTTGCACTTAGAAAGAATAAGGTTTTATATATTGAATATAATGACACTAATCCTATGATTGCTTATTGGCTTGGGGTATATGAATCAACTAATTATGAAGATGGAATAGATAAGGCTATTCTTGGATATGAAACAAATTCATTACAAGATGTTAATAACTCTATTACAACTCTTGCAAATTTAGTAAATGGATGTAACTCTGAAGAACTTTTATCTGCTTTTAAAAAATATCCAAAGACTTTAGATATGCTTTTCTTTTCTGAAGATTATATTTTAAGAAGAGATAAGACTCCTATAAGTAGTAACTCTTTTGCACAATTACTTCTTTACTATATGCAACAGTTAAACTACAACTATATTATCGTAGATATGAAGAGTAATACTAGTTTAAGTATTATTGAAAAAGCTCTTACTTTCTCTAATAAGAATTATTTACTTGTTTCTCAAGATGTATCGTCTATCGGATATTGTAAGCAATTCTTAGATAGTTTAACAAGACGTGGACTTGATTTTACTATTAAAACAAATGGAAATAAATCTATTAATGAGAAAAATAGTTATATAATAAATAAGTATTCTAGAAGACTTTCTCTTAATGAAAAAAGCATAAGAGAATGGTACGAAACAAATAGAACTTTTACAATTCCTGAAAATACAGAAGAAATAAATGAACTTTCTTTTAAATGTCAACCAATTATGAGAGTTTGTAGGAATAGAGAATTTGTAGATAGTATTGCTTTAATAGCTTCTAACATAGAAGACGAGACATAAAATAATTTATTAAGCACATACTTACATTCTTTAAAACACAAAAATATTTTATTTAATTTTTTTAGGGTGTATTATATTTCTAGATATATTAGACGATATTTTTTTTGTAGATTGGAGGCTCATCTTGAGAAATAAAAAGAAAATGATTATACTTGCTATTCAAATTCTAGCAGTTATAATCTTCGTTATGTCATACAAATCTTATACCGATACGGTTATGAAACCCATTAAAGTTTATATGTGGGCTAGAGAAATTGGAGAAAATGTTCAGATAAAAGAATCTGATGTAATAGTTGGTAAAGTTTCTTCACAAGATTATACAGCTAATATGATTCTTGCTTCCAATTCAAAGAGCCTAATTGGTAGCTATACTACAAGTAAGGTTTATCCTGACACGTATGTTTATTACAAACAAGTAGGTGAAGCTAATGTTACATCTACCGATTTTGCAAATCTTGATTTGACTAATGCCAGAGTTATTTCTATCCCTTGTTCTGTAGGCACAGATGCTGGTGCAGATTTTGCTGAAGGTGATAAAATTGATTTGATGTTTACTGCTGAAGGTCAGGCTACTATTGTTAATCCTGTTTCAGCTGACGGAGAACAATCAGGAGGTGGTTCTTCCTCTTCTTCTTCTGGATTCACATATTCAAAGATATTTATGCAGGAAGTTACTATTTACAAAACTCTCACAAGTGAAGGTTTTAAAACTACTAAGAGAGCTGATAGATTTTCTGGAGAACAAATCTCTGGAATGGATACTTCTGATGAGTCTGTTAAGCCAGATTCAGGCGGAATCAGTACATTACTTATTATTGTAACTCCTGAACAAGCAGAAGAGATTAAAACTAGACAGTCTAAAGGAAGTATTACAATTGTTAAGAGATTTGAACAATCTGAAACTCACGAGTCTCTTGGTTATGTTATGGGTAACTATGGTAAGGTATTTGCTGGAAATGCTAATGCAGAGACAGGTTCCTTACAGATTATTTCAACAATTCAGGATACAGATAACAATACTCAAGATGGTGATGGAGCTGCAATGGTACAAAGTAAGTCTACTGTTATTGCTGATGGTAATTTAACAGAAACTGATAGTAATAATTCCTCTAACGATAATCAATCTGAAACTGATACTCAAGTTTCAGCTTCTATCGGAACTGATTATGTAAGATAATTACTTAGCTAGAGGGAAATTTCCCTCTAGCTAAATTTTTTTAAAGGAGATTTTTATGGAATACGTTGAAGAAAGAAAAAAACCTACCATATTAGTTGCTTCAGGGCAAGAATATATGGATACAGTTATAGCTTCTTTTGAAGAATTTAATGTTATAGCTAAAGTTGATTATAGAGAAGAACTTCAAGAAGCTTGTGCTTCTTTGGTTCCAGATATTTTAGTTGTATCTGATAATATTGGTGGAAAATCTTCACTCCACGAAATTTTAGCAGCTATAAAAATAGCTAATCCTTCTATAAGAATTGTCTATTTTTATGGTAAAGTTGATTTTGGTGATACAATTAGTTTAAAAAGTTTAAATATGCTTATTTCTCTTGGTATTTATGACATTATTACTGAAAATACCATTGAAGTAGAACTTATTAAATTCGTTTTAAAAAATCCTAGGTCTATTGAAAACGTAGACTTTTTGCAGGCTAAAAACGTAGAAAGTATTCACGGAAAGAGACATCCTAATATTACAGTAACTCATAGCATTAATGATATGAAGATAGAATCTAATGTTTATAGAAATCTATCTACTTTTGTATCAACTAAGGGTGGCGTAGGAAAGACTTTCATTTTATCTAATATTGCAGTTGCTCTTTCACAGACTGGTATTAGTACACCTTCTGGAAGTAAGCCAAGAATAGCTATTATTGACTTAGACCTTGCAGGTTTTGGAGCTTCTTATGTATTTAAGACTCAGAATAAAGAAAAAAATATTATAATGGCTTCTATTGAGGCTCAGAAAATCATTAAGAAGGATGGAACTTTAAATGATAACAAGAGTTTAAAACTTGAAGTTATTGATAAAATTAGAAAGATGTTTGTACAGACTTCTAAATATTCAAATATCTTTGTTCTTGGAGCTCCTGAGAGAGAATTCTATGAGAATGACTCTTATGAATTTGCAAGTAATGATATTGTATTTATAATTGAATCTATTGTTGA
>OCVV011225945.1_pt1 | contig 18793 bp, 26 predicted proteins | sample 1539721 | NCBI WGS metagenome assembly OCVV01 (sample SAMN02144230, study PRJEB22623) | gut metagenome | biome: sheep rumen | host: Ovis aries | place: New Zealand | reverse complement strand
AATTTGCATATTAGGAGACGATGTTGAGCCTTGCTTCGAAGGCGCTTCTGTAACGGCTCCAGATGTAAGTACAAAATTTACATTAGACGACAATTTTAGGCACACACTTTATAGTATGATGCAAGATTTAAAGAATGCCTTGAACGGAGGAGGACAACAGATGGAGAATCTTGAAAACACTGTAGTTGTTGAAAATGAAAACACTGATCCTGCAACTGAATTTACTCAGGCAGAAGAAGTGAATGCTGAAACAGCTCCAGAGGTTAATGATAACACAGAGGATACTTCTGCTCCTGCTGATTACGTTAAAAAGGATGATGAAGAGGATGATAAGCCCGCAGATAACGAGGGTGAAAATGATCCTGACGATGATCCTGATGATGACAAGGATGACGAAGATGATGATGATAAGAAGAGTGCTAAAAAGTATGAGTTACTCGAAGAAGAACTTAATACTTTAAAGGAAAATTATAGTGCGCTTCAGAGTCAGTATCAAGAACTTGTAAATTTCAAGAATGAAATTGATAATCAGAAAAAGGATGCGCTTATTGCTGAATTTTATATGCTTTCTGATGAAGATAAAGCAGATGTTATTAGCAATAAAGAGAAGTATACTTTAGATGAAATTAAAGCAAAACTCTCAGTTATTTGTTTCGATAAAAAAATCAACTTTACTTTAAATAAGGAAGCTGATGACAAAAAAGAAGAAGACATTGTTATTTATACATTAAATGACAATGCTGATAACAGCCTACCAGATTGGGTGAAAGCTGTTAAAGAACAAGAAAAACTTGGTTAATTTTTCAAATTATTAGGAGGATGCTAAAAATGGCAAGAGACACAACTAAAAGATATGGTTATGGACAGGTCGAGCCTAATCACCTATCTGGTATTGTAACTGGCCAAATCTATGCGCAGTTACCTGCCCATGTAAAGGGAAAGGAAGAAGGTTCTGCTGATTCTATTACTCAGCTTGAACAGGGTCAGTTTGCTAAATATGACTATGCGGCTGGCGAAGTGAATTTTACTGGTGATGGCGAATGGATGCTTGTTTATAATGAAGAAAAACTTTATGATGAAAGATTTCAAAGTCATAAAGATTTTGTATATAAAACCGAGGATTTTTCTGATGGAAAAATGTATCCTCGTTTAATTAAAACTAATATTGGTGATATTTTTACAACTAATACTTTTGCGGCGGGTACTGGCCCGAATACGCCAGTTACACAAACTTTCCCGACTAAAGGACAGAAACTTCATGTTGGTGAAAATGGATTCCTTGTTGTTGGAGAAGGTGATGGTCCTATTTTTAAGGTCGTAAAAGATAATGCAACAGATCATTATACAATGCCAGATGGAACACCTGGTGTTAAACTTCAGAGAATTCAGTGATAGGGAGGAAAAAGACAATGGCATTAACAAGAGATCAGCTTATTGAATTAGCTAGAGCCAATGCTAAGGCTTCATTAAATCCTTCTGTCGCTTATTCTTTCGGCGGAGAGAAGCTTTCAGCGGAAGCTCTGAATAAAACATTTATTAAGGAGTTAAATGAACTTGGTTCTACTCCTCAGGATTTTAGAGATAATAAGAACCTTATTTATACACTTATGGAAGTCGGTCTTACCGAAGTTCTTCCTCAGAAGGTTCTTCAAAACTATGGACAGTTTGCAGATGTTCGTACATTTGCACAGGGTACAAAACCTGTTTATAAGGTAAGAATTAGTGAAGCCTCTAAGAAACGTGCTAAGCAGTTCGTTACTAGAGTTGGTTTAGCTGGTAGATATGAAGTCTTCAAGTTAGATGGATTTTCACTTGAAGTTCCGACAGCTGCTTTCGGAGGCGCTTCTCGTATTGAGTGGGAAGAGCTGCTTGATGGTCGTATGACTATGAACGATTATTACAGCCTTGTACTGGAAGGTATGGATGAAGCTGTGTATCGTGAGATTGCTAAGGCTCTTGAAGCAACTGTAGCTAATATTAAACCAGCTAATAAAACTGTGCAGACTGCATTTAATGAGAAGGCTATGGATCAGCTACTTATGACAGCAGATGCTTATGGTAAGAGTACAATTTATTGTACATTTGAATTTGCAGCTACAATGATTCCTGCTGATAGCACTCATTGGTCTGATGGAATGAAAGAAACTGTTTGGAATAATGGTTATTTCACAACCTATAAGGGACATCAAGTAATTATTCTTCCTCAGTCTTTCACTGATGAGACTAATCTTGAAAAGGTTATTGATCCTGCTTACGCGTGGATTATTCCTACTGGCGCTGAGAAGCCTGTTAAGGTTGCTTTTGAAGGTGCCGCTCAGGTTAAGTCTTTTGATAATCGTGACTGGTCAACAGAAATTCAGACTTATCAGAAGCTCGGTGTAGCAACTTATATGGTTAACCCTGGCATCTGTGTTTACAAGAACACAAGTCTTGTGAAAGAAATGCCACCTCTAGCACAGGGTACATGATGATATTTAAAGGGGAGGGTTAAGATTTAATTCTCCCCCTTTTTCTTACTATATGGAGATAAAAGGAGTTTTTAATATGATTAATAAAGATACATTAGTAAAAGTTGTAAATAAATACAATGGAACTGTTGGTTACGATGTTCCAGATTTAAGTGTACATAGAAATTTTTATCCAGGAGAAAGTAAGGATATTACATTTGATGAATTAGAAAAGTTATCATTTGCTCCTGGCGGAAGAACTATTCTTAGTGAATTTCTTGAAGTAACAAATAAAGAAGCTATTGCAGCTTTATTTGGGAGAGAGCCTGAACCAGAATATCATTATACAAAAGAAGATATTAAAAAGGTAATGACGACAGGTACGTTAGATCAGTTTTTAGATTGTTTAGATTTTGCGCCTGAATCGGTAAAAGAAACAATTAAAGATTTAGCAATTGAATTACCGCTTAATGATGTGGCTAAAAGAAATGCAATTCAAGAAAAACTTGGATTTGATGTAACAAGAGCCATTGAAATTAAAAATACAAAATATGATGGCGGCGATGAGGATACTTCAGGAGACTACGGTCGTCTTGGTGCAAGAAGAGCCGCTCCTATAAAGTCAGATAATACAACTGCTGCCCCATCAGGACGTAGATATAAGCCAGTTACTAAAGATGAATAATTTTTAATAGGAGGTATATAAATGAATACGACTTCCTTTTCACTTGTATATGACTCCTTTCTTTCAAAAATTACGGATGATATGTATTTATAGCTTACTGAGTTAGATACATATAGAATGTTAGAATAGTTATTATTATCTGCTATCGAAAAATTTGAATTTCCAAGAGTTAATTTATGGAATTATGAGCTTTTTGAAATAACAGATGAAACAACTTACAATGGAGCATAGAGTGATAATAAAGATACTTTAGCTATAACTTATAATTAGGGTCATTTTAATACTCTTTTAACTCATGAAGAAATAAATATTTTAGCTGTTTATATGATTGTAGAGTGGTTAAGTCAGCAGCTTGCGAGTGTTGAAAATACTCGAATGAAATACAGTGGCTCTGATTTTAAATTTACTTCTCAGGCTAATCATATGCAAAAACTTTTACAATTAAAGAAAGATTATGAAAGAGAAGGGTTTCATCTTCAGCGTTTATATAAACGAAGAATACCTGATAAGAGGGGTGTAATGAGATCTACTCTTGGTATTATTATGCAACCCGTTAATCATTCTTCAACTGATTTAGAGGATTCAAGTTATAGAAATAGAAATATTGTTGATTATAATGAATTAATTAACAAACCAAGGATTGAAACTCATGAATTAGAAGGAGATCAAGCTTTTGATGAACTTAGTTTATCAAAACTTGATAATGATGAACTTGATGAAATTTTTTCTTCATAATTAGAAGGGAGATAAAGATGCCTAAATATTTAGATCCCGAAGGAGTTTCTTATTTATGGAGTAAAATTAATAATTTATCAAAAAAGAATTTAGTTTATTATTCAAATTCAACTTATGATTGGAATAAAAATCCTTTATTGATTTCTGAAAAAAATGTTTTATATATTTACACAGATTATAAAAAAATAAAACAAGGTGATGAAGAGATTTTAATTCCTGGATTAAAAGTTGGGGATGGGAATGCTTATTTAATAGATTTACCATTTTTAAATAGTGCGGTAATGGAACAAGATTTTATGGATCATATCAATGATAAAGTTATTCATGTTAGTCCTTATGATAGAGAATTTTGGAATAATAAATTAAATCTTGATTTAGAATTACAAGAAGAAAACCTTATTTTAAATAGGGAATAAGGAGGGTTAATATAAAATGGCAGATATTAGTAAAATTACCTTGCCAAGTGGTACTACCTATAATTTTAAAGATGCATAGGCAAGATCACAAATAGCCGCATTAACTGGCGGCGATGCCGTAGTTTTTGTTGGTGTTTCTTCTGTTGAATTAATAGATGGAGGCACTGAAACTCCAAAAGTTGGAGGCGAAGATAAAACTCCTGCGGCAGGTCAATTGTTCTTTTATGGAACGGAAGAATTTATTTGGGGTACAGATAATAAATGGCATGCTTTAGGTAGTTTAGATTCTCTTGGGGATTTAGCTTATAAGGATACTGCATCAGCTACTTACAAACCTAAAGGAACTGTTTCTACCCCTACATTTACTGGTACAAGTAGTAATGTAACCATTACTGCAACAGATAATACATCTGGTAATTATCAACCCAAGGGTTCTATTACAGGCGGCGCTTTTACTGGTTCAAGTACAACATTTACTGGTACTTTTACTCCAGAGGGCGGAGTGACAACAACTACTGCAACCACTGAAAATAAAACTGCAGCCGTTAGTAAAGCTTCTTCTGGTACTGTTACTTATACTCCGGAAGGAAGTGTTTCAGCACCAACTTTTACTGGTACAGCTTTTAGTTCAACAGGCACATTTACTCCTTCGGGAAGTGTTAGTTTAACAAATTCAAATAAAACCGCAACGGTTAGTAAAGCTGCTTCTGGAACTGCTACATATACGCCTGAAGGCAGTGTTGCAGCACCTACTATTAGTGTGCAAACAGCGGGTAGCACAACTACAATACATAATCCTTCAAGTGTTACAGTAGCTAAAACTGTAGTTGCGGCAGCTCCTGGCGCAACAGCGCCTGCAAATAATTTAACATATTATAGTGTTGCTAATGAAACTTTAAGTTTATACCAACTTGGATATACTACTGGAGCATCTATTACAACAACAGATGCTACTGTTAAAACTGGTGATGCAGTTTATCAAGCAACTGCACCTGCTTTTACAGGTACTGGTGCTAGATTAGTAACTGATAATATTGCGGTGCCTACAAGTGCTTCATTCACTGGAACAGAAGATGACATTTCTGTTAGTGGAACTGCAACAGGTAATATTTCACAACCCACTTTTAGTGGAACTGGAGTTAGATTAGTTACTGGCAATATTGCAGTACCAAAAACATATACCAGTACATTTACAGGAACCCAAGGTAGTGTTAGTACTAGTGGTACTCCTAAGGGTAGTAATGGATCTCTTACATTTACAGGTACAAAAGTGCAACTTAGTGGTACAACAACTGCTTCTGGTAATATTAGTCAACCTACTTTCGATGGAACTCAGGAGACAATTACAGTTTCATAATAGAAAGAAGGAATAATTTATGGCAGAGATTAGTAAAATTACTCTTCCTAATGGTGATACATATGATTTTAAAGATCCAATTGCTCGTGTGACAATTCCTTTTGGTAAAGTTGATAGTACATCTACATCTACCGCATTTACAGCAACCGTGCCAGGTATAACAGAACTTACAGATGGTGTTTGTATGTTTTTAATGAATGGAAAGGTAACATCTGCATCTGGTTATACTATTGATATAAATGGATTAGGTGCTAAACCAGTCTATTCAACTATGAATGCGGCTACTCGAACCTCAACAATTTTTAATGTAAATTATACTTTATTTTTTGTTTATAATTCAATAAGAGTTACTGACGGTTGCTGGGATGCTTATTATGGATATTATTCTGATTCTAACTCAATTGGTTATCAATTAAGAACAAATTCTTTAACATTACCGGTGAGTGGAGATACTTATAGATATAGATTATTATTTATGTCTCCAGACCATACTCATTTTGTTCCAGCAAATACTTCAAAATCAACTAATGCGACTGCAACAAGAGCCGTCAATCAAGAAAAAATTGATCCTTTTGGTGAAATTAGATATTATGGTACTACTACGGCTCTTTCATCAGGTAGTAAACCTGGTGCAACAGTTTTATGGCAACAATATAATATTACTTTAGGATATTCATTTAATAATACTGGGGCAGCGTTAGTATTAACTAATAATAAACCAATATATATAAAATGTACACCGCAAACTGACGGTTCAGTAATTATAGATCCAACAACTCCATATGTGCAGACTTTGCCTTCTGTATAGGATGGAAAAGTATATATCTTTTTAGGAGTGGCTACGAGTGCAACAACAGTAGAAATGCTTTATTTTCATCCTATCTATGAATATAAAAATGGGCAGGTACGACAATGGACAAATATCGCAGTTGATGCTGTAACTGTAAACGGTCATACAGTGAATGCAGATGTCCCATCTGATGCAGAATTTACTGATACTACATATGAGAGCAAGGCAGCTGCTCAAAATGGAACAGATGTATCATTAGTAACAACTGGTGAAAAATATATTTGGAATAATAAGACAACGTATTCTATTTCAATGTCTGGTAATGTTATTACCTTAACAGGGTCTGATAGTAGCACTTCTACTGTTACATTACCGGTTTATGCAGGAGGTGTAACATGAGTGCGACAGTAACATATAAAGGTAATACGTTAACAACTGTTGCCAATACTACAAAAACATTAACTACAAGTGGCTCTTGGATGGAAGATGATGTTACTATTACAGATAGTTCATTAGACACTTCTGATGCAAATGCCACTGCACAAGAAATCTTATCTGGTAGAACTGCTTATGTTAATGGAAGTAAGATTACAGGTACTGGTGGTATGGAAATTGCTTTTGTTTTAAGCGATAGCGGAACACAATATGTTGAAGGTTTTCAATTATATACTGTTTCTAATTCTAGTTCTTCTTAAAACAAAAGATATATTTAAAATATTATTTAAACAGGGAGATAATTTATGATATTAAAATATAATATTAATATTAATAATTAGACAATCTCTCATAGATTGCAAAATCTTATTAATCAAACATATAAACTTTTACCAAGCAGAGAATAGGGTGCTGATTGGTAGAAACCTTTAGAAACAATAATAGAAGAGTTGGCGGGAATGCAAAGATTAATGAATTGCGGCTATTCTGAAATTTTCTTCCCGTTATTAAATAAATTAGAAGGACTTTATTCATTAGTTGAAGATGATGATTTTCTTTGTTATAGAAGAACGATCTTTGAATGTTTAGGACTAATGAATGACTTACAAAGGTTAATATGTCCTTAGAATTATTAAATAAAAGATTGCAATATCAGGGCGGCAATCAAGAACAAAGATTTATTAATGATAAGTTACGAGGTTTAAAAAAAGCCCTGTTATATTCATATCAAGCCGCAACTGCAACATTATCAGATGGAAAAGAATTTAGATGTTTAATTAATCCAGATAAAAATAAGCCTGCTTATGATAATAAAATTCTTTCCATTCCATATAAAGATATTTGTTTAAATGCCCCAAGAGCAGGAAAAACATCTGAAGGAGAGATTGATATTGATATTAAACCTGGCGATGTTTTTACTTGGAAAGAAACAAATACACATTGGTTAGTATATTTAGAATATATTGAAGAAGATGCTTATTTTAGGTCAGAAATTCGTAGATGTGATCAAGAGGTAAAAATAGAAGATAACTCATATTGGGTTTACATTCGTGGACCTGTTGAAACATCTATTGAATGGACTCAAAAAGCAGGTATTGAATGGAATACTTTAAATTATTCATTAATTATGTATATTACAGCTGATGAAACAACAAAAAATTATTTTGAAAGATTTAAAACTATTAAGATTTTAGATCCAAGATATAATAAGGAAAAAACTTGGCAAGTTGTAGGTGTAGATCCATATTATGGAGATGGAATTATTCAAGTATTTTTAGATGAATATTTTGAAAATTCAATCGCTGATGCGGTCGCCGCTGAAAATTTTGCTGAGACTGGAGAAGGAAATCCTGTAGATGAGACTGCCGCTTATATTGATGGACCGACAGAGGTGCAACAATACAGTAAAGCCTATTATGAAATTCATAATACTGAAGAAGGTCACTGGTATTTAAAATGGAAAGATGAAGAACAGGATTTAAAGAGTTCTTTAAAAATTATTCCGTTGAACATTTCTATTGGTGAGTTGGGAACATTTACTTTAATATATAGGATTTAGGGGCAAAATGATATTACACTTGATGTAAAGATTGTTGCTCTGTAAAGAGATAAAAGGAGCAGATAGAACATATGAGAAAAGATTTAGCTTTAAGACCAGTTGATTTTACTTCATCATTCCTATCTTGTGAAAAAGACTTAGAAACAATTTTACGAAGATTATTTGTGGAAAGTCAACCTTATAGCAATGATTTAAAAAGATTACTGGTAATTAATACCAAAGACTGTTTAGATAATAAAACAAGTGAAGTATATCAAAACGCTATTAAAGATATGAGTCTTGCTAAACTTCGAGAAAACGGTTATATTAAATTTGAACCAAAAATTAAGATGCCTGAGCATGAGGAAGTAAAAAGTTATTTAATTTTTTCTTTTGACAATTTTAAAACTAATGATCAAAATCCACAATTTAGAGATTGCAATGTTTATATTGATGTACTTTGTCACACAGATTGCTGGGACCTTGGAGATTTTAGAGTTCGTCCATTAAAGATTTGTGGATATATTGATGGTATTCTTAATAATGCTCGTCTTTCTGGAATTGGAACATTCCAATTTGCAGGATGTAATGAGCTGGTTCTTGATGAAACTTTATCTGGTTATACATTAACATTTAGCGCCATTCATGGTACTGATGATGTATTACCAAGTGCTCATGGATGGATAGATAAACCATAATGGATGAATTACTATTATTATCAGGGAATGATATTCCATTCCCTGAAGCAAGATTGACAATTCATCAACCGCGTTTAAGAGAAATTGCTTATATCACTGAACAACGTTTTTGGCCTGGGTGTGAATTATTAAAATTTAATAAAGAATCTTTACCAGACGAGGACAAAATTGATTTATCTAATATGTCAAATTTTAATATAATAATGACGATGATACAAGAAAAGTCATTAGAGTCTCAACAGGCTCGATTAAATGTGATGTCTATTCTTGCATTAACGTTCCCAACAAGTGAAATCTTGTTGAGTAGAAAGGCAATACAATTACGAAATCATTAGACTGGTGAAGTGAGTGAAATCAATGATGAGAATTTTGAAGCTTTTAAACAAATCTTGATTAGTATGTTTTGTCTTACGGATAAAGAGAATAAAGAGTATAATCCAAGTGGTGATTTGGCTCGAAAGATTGCTAATAAAATTAAAAAAGGCCGCGAAACAAAGGCGAAGCTGGCGCCGGAAACAAAAATTGCCATTCTCAGCCGCTATCTTTCTATTTTGGCGGTTGGACAACAAAAGGATATAAATATGTTGATGAATTATACTGTTTATCAATTAATGGATGAATTTAACCGATATGAATTGAAATTACACTACGACTCTTGGGAAAGATATAAAATCGCAGGAGCCACAGGGATGCAAGATCCCGAAGATTGGTTAAAGGATATTCATGATGGAAAATAACTAAAACAATGAAACAATATTTTGTGCAAAATATAAGGAGGAAATCCAAATGAAATTTGGTGTACGTGAAATTGCTAACGTAGTGTTTAAAGCAAAGAACTTACAGAAGATTGGTCCTTATACATTCCAGAAAGGACAGCCTGTGTTCTATATGGACACTGCGAAGACCTCTACATTAGAGGGTGCGGCTACCACAGTATATGCGACTGGTGGTCGTGGTAATACTCGTTTGATTGCTTGGGAAGGTGAGAAAACTCTTACTTTCACTGTTGAAGATGCACTTCTTTCTCCTGTCAGCTTTGCTATGCTTTCTGGTGCAGGATTATTAAAGGCAGCTTCTGATTCTACTGATCAGATTCACTTCCATCAGACATCTACTGCTATTGCAGCTTTAACATCTACAACAGGCGGAACTGTTGAGATTGATTTAACTGATGCTCTTGAATCTAGTGAAAAGATTTGTCCGACAGCGCCAATTTATGTAATGGCACTTGATGATTATGGTGATATTACTGGTAAAATTACTAATGGTTGGGAAGTTGATGCTAACGGCAAGAAATTAACAATTACTGCTGATTCTGCTGAGACTGCAAAAGCTTATACTGGTCCTGTTATGGTTGATTATTATGTAATTAAGAAGGCAAATACAGTATCTGAAATGCAGATTGATGCTGGTAATTTCGCTGGTTATTACTATGTTGAAGCAGATACACTATTTAGACGTCAGTCTGATGGTAAAGACTTACCTGCTAATATTACGTTCCCGAACGTTAAAATTCAGTCTAACTTCACATTCTCAATGGCGGCTACTGGTGATCCTAGTACATTTACATTCACAATGGACGCATTTCCTGGATATACCTATTTTGATAGAACTAAGAAAGTACTTTGTGCTATTCAGGTTGTTGATGACGCTACTGAAGTAACTGAAACTGCTAAGACAATCTTCCCGCATCCAACTGGTTTCAATATTGACGAGTCTGTAGCTGACTCTGTTGATGGAACTCATAGCGGAGATGGCTCTGAGACAGACAATAAAGTGCAGGGTTGATAAATAATTAATATATAAAGGGAGGGTTATAAATGAAATAACCCTCCCAATTTTTTAGTTTAAGGAGAAAGATTATGCCAGTAGATATGACAATTACTACTGATACTATTGAAACTGATCCTTCTACTCTTGATGCGGTTGACAAAGCATTATTTGACAATATTGATAAACCTGTTTCTGATGAAATAAAAGGTAATATGGTTGCTCTTAGGGCAGCAGCCGCACATTATATTTCTGTTGTTGAAGATTTAAATAAAAAAGTTTTAGAATTTGAAAGTTTATTACGTCACCAACAGGGATTAAGACGAGCAAACAAAACTAATTTTGGCAATATGGATGAATATATTCGAGGTAAAAATCAAGTTAGAGCATTTTTAAATAGTGATATTCCAAAAAGATTATATGAAGAAAGTATGAATTTTCAACAAATACTTAATAATTTCTTGGGACAAAAAGTTACTATGGTATTCGTTTTTGAAAATGCAGAAGGAGAACCTGAATTATATGAAATTACATCAGAAGATGTTTTAAAATATGACTATTCAAGTTCTAATAAATTAGTTGCTCGTTATCGTGGCGATGCGGATGCCTTGAATCATGCAATGAAACGTTTACAATTAACTGCGGATTGGAATTTCAATTTACCTAATTTAAAAGCTACTTATGCTGAAACTTTATATAGATATAGATGTAGTAGACAAGTAAATAAGAGAATTGTTTTATGGCAAAATCCATATAATGAATGGCACGCTATGAAGGTGTCTGCTGAGGGTGATATTAATGAGGCTTATGCTTCTATTGTTATTTTAAATAGAAAAGAGCCAAGTTTTAATAGTAATATGGAAATTAATATTGAACAATTTTTAAATGAAGTTGCTCAAGTTGATAATATTTCTGGATTATTACAGGGTGACGTTACTAATGGAAATATTGAATATGGTATTAAATCTGCTGGAGCATCTACTTTAAGTTTAAAGCAGATTATAAAAATCGCTTATCAAATCGTTAATGATGAAAATTTTAGTCAAGAAAAATTAGAAAAGATTAAGGCTGAATTTGCGGCAAAAGGTCGCACAAGAAATAAAGAGCAGAAAAGTATCGAAAAATCTGTTATTGAGGCAGTTACTAAAATTATGGATACTAATCGTTAAGACTTGACAAGCTAAAATTTTTGTTATATAATATAAGTGATAAAAAAGAGTTAAAAGGAGAATTTTTATGAAAGTATCTTATGCTAATATGAAGTTAAAGGTTAACACAGAAATTAAAACCTTTGATTTTGGCGGGCAGAAGGTTGAGGTACTTCAATATCTTCCCGCGCAGGATAAATATGATCTGTTAATGGTAACATTACAGAAGTCTTTGGAAAATGGTGCTTATAATGAATTTAAACTAAATTTATATTTTGAGTTAAATTTAGTATATATGTATACAAATATTTCATTTACTGAAAAACAAAGAAAAGATGAATTTAAGTTATATGATACATTAAAGAGTAATGGTTTTTATGAGCAATTTTTCCAAGTAATTAATGAAGATGAATATAATGAACTTTTCACCCAGCTTAATGCTATTAAGGATGCAAGTTCTGCAAATAGAATGAGTGTTGGTGCGGTAATTAGTCAATTAATTGAAGACTTACCTGCTAATGCGGAAACTGCGGCAAAGATTGTTGAAAGTTTTGATCCTAAACAATTTAAAGCAGTTGTTGATTTCGCTAGATATGCAAATGGCGGAAGAGATATTAGAACAAATTTACCAGTTGAAACTGAGTAAAAAAAATAAAGGGCAGATGATTTAATCATCTGCCCTATTTTTTATTTGTATTAAAACTTACCAGAATCGCCAAATCCCGATTCTCCGCGAACTGTATCTGATAATTCATCAACTTCATTAAAAGACATTTTAACAAAAGGAAGAAGAATCATCTGTGCAATTCGCTCTTGTGGTTCAATTATTTGTACTTCATTTGTATCATTATGAAGTGCCACAATATATTCTCCACGATAATCGCTATCACATACTCCTACACAATTTGCGGGGCGGAGACCGCGTTTAGTAGCAATACCAGATCTTGGGAAAATAGCTGCAAAAGTTCCTTGCGGTAATTCAAAAGAAAGACCAGTTCCAATCTTTACTGTAGTATGTGGTTGAATTTCAATACTATAACTAGTCGCTGCATATAAGTCATATCCCGCAGCATCTGAAGAACCTCTTGTCGGAAGTTTTGCAAGATCATTAAGTTTCTTTACATTAATGTTTTCTATCATTATTCTACCTCATAACTCACAGTAACAAGAGTATCGGCCTCTTTAATATCATTAAATAACTTTGTTAAAGTGAGTTTCCAATATTCATCAATTACTTCACCTTTTGATTTACGCTCCTTATGTTCGCTAGTATATTTACCAAGAACATAAGAACTATCCTGTTTAGCTTCTTCGATTGCTCTTGTAGCTTCACTTTCAGTATCAACGCGATAGGTTTCTGTTGTACTAACTAAGTATTTTGACATTTTTTAATCTCCTTATATACATTTAATAGTTAATTTATTTTCATTGTATTTGGTGATTTCTTTTTCTTGAATTTGTTTTATAATTCCTTTTGCAAAATGTTCAGCACCAGAAAGATCAACTTGATAAACATCATACATGCGAGATAATTCAAATACAGTATCTGGAATATCATTTATTTTAGTACGAACAATTTCAAGTTTATTCCCATCTTCATAAACATAAAAGGTTTGATAAATATCAAAAGGATGAATAATACCAATAATTTTTTTCATATTATATCCTCCTTTTGTTAACACTGGATTACCCAGTCATCACAATTAAACAAATAATAAGCAAATGCTTCTCCATCAATTTCAAGCCAAATTTCCCAAGCATTATTCATTATGTTAGAGTCTTTTTCGATAGAAAGAATTTTTCCCCTATTTTTAAGCAAATCAATAAGTTCTGTTGCTGCAACTTTAGGAGGATTCAAATTCTGATTTGCATATAAATGAAATACAGTAAAATCATATCTTTCTCTACAAAGTAACATAGCATATCCATCAATTTGCCAATTAAACCATTCTTCTAATTCAGGTTCAATCGCTTTTAATTTAGATTTACTAAGTTTACCTTGGTTTAACATCATTTGCTTATTAAAATCATACAATGTTCCTAATGAAACATTATGTGTATCATTTTTATTCATTAGAAATCTCCTTCAATTATATTATACTAAAATTTTTGTTAGAAATCAACTCCACGGTATAATATTCGTTGATTTCTACTTCCTCTTAATTCAAGCGTAATATCTCTTTCTGCTTGAATAAAAGGCCCGTCAATTAATACATCAATTTGTGATAATATATGATTAATTTTATCATTCTTTTTTTCTTTTAGTTCTTCTAAAATATAACCTGTCCATACAAAAATTTTGATTTGTGGATAGGCGGTTCTTACACCTGTTATAATTTTATCGACTTCATCTAAGTTTTCATCACATAGAGGTTCTCCACCTAATACTGAAAAGTTTCTTGTAATTCCATTTGCACAGATTGCTTTAATAATTTGACCTCTAATATCGGTCGGGACCTCTTTTCCGCCTTGAAAATCCCATGTTTCAGGATTTTGGCAGCTAGGACAGTGATGAGGACATCCTTGCGTCCAGAAAGAAACGCAGGTACCAGTTCCATTCGCGAAGTCATTTGTTATTAATCCTGCATATCTATCCATTTTTATTTACTTAACCTCTCAATTAATATTGCCCCTAATGAGTTGCCTATAACAATACTAATAAATTTTAATAAACTTATTGGAGAAAAATTAAACAAAAGATATGGAAAATCTGCAATACAGTGTTCTGCTCCAATAAGAATAAAAATCATAACTGCAAAAATAGTTAATATAGTTACTTTATTTTTAACTGCAAAATGAATTAATGCTCCACAAAAGCAAGCGTTGATAAATAAAGTAATTATAGTTTTACTAAATTTGATTGCGGCAGCTGCAGATATGATACTAACAAAGTTCTGGTTTCCAAGCGCATATAAGCCTATGGTTGCCGCAATTCCCAAACAATTAAAGATAAGAATTGATATAACTGTTGGTATTGTAATTTGTGAATTAGTTGTTACAAAACCAATTTTACCAGTATATAAGAATAATTGCATTTCAATAATTGTTAATAAACCAAAACTAAAAAGTAACGCGCCTAAAACTGGATTACTAGCTTGGAGGTTAATAATAACCCCCAAGCCAATCAATGCTCCAGCAAGTAAAGATTTTTTTGTATTATTTATAAAGATTTCTTTTACCATTATTTATATCCTCTTAATAATGAGGAATGTTTAAACCTCATTTCTGTCTCTTGTTGTTTACCAAGATTAAATGCAGTTTTATAATCACCTGTTAAATATCCTGTGACTCTACGAAGTCTTTGAATGTTTTTCCCTTTACACATAGGACATTCATCATTGATTTCACCAGTATAGCCGCAATCTAAGCAAAGATCATTTGGCACATTTAATGCAAAATAAGGAATGTCCTTATCCATTGCATAAATAACAATTTGTTCTAATGCATCAATATTATGTAAAATACCACTATCAAGTTCAACATAAGTAATACATCCTGCTGTTGAGTATCCAGTTAATTGACTTTCAATATCAATTTTTGTAAAAGGATCAATTTCTTTCCAAACTGGTACATGAATACTATTGGTGAAAAATTCTTTATCACTAACATTTTCAATTACACCATATTTTTCCTGAAATTTCTTCATGGCAGTATAACATAAATTCTCTGCGGGCGTATAGTAAACACCAAAATTAAGTTTATATCTTTCTTTATATTCTTTACATCTCTTTGAAAATAACTCTTCAATTTGTTTTGCTAAAATCATACCTTCTTCAGATGTATGATCTTTACCAATAAGAATTTGTAAAGCTTCAGCGAGACCTAATTGACCAAGAGCTAATGTGCCATGTTTCATAGCACTAAAGATACCTTCTTCTTTTTTATATCCCATCATTGTATGATTTTCCCACATAAATTTTGCGGATGATGGATTTTGAGAACAAATATAATTGAATCTTTCAATTAACATATCTTTAGCTTCATTAATTTTTTTATCAAGAAGACTCATAAAAATACTTGAAGCAGAATAACGTTCATCAAGATTTGGATCGCTTAATTCTTTGGCTTCCATAGCAATAGTTGGAAGAATAATAGTCACAGGACAAATATTACCACGTCCATCTTTGCGCTGCGGGTTTACACCTGGTTCAGCATTTATATCGAAACCATTGGCTGTGCGGCATCCCATTGTAGAGAAATATGTAGTTGGGTCTGTGGGATCATAACCGCGATTGCCGCTCCAATCAACATTAGCATAATTTGGATATAATCTTTTTGCTGTTGATTCAAGAGCTAATCTAAATAAATCATAATTTGGTGTTCCTGGCTCTTTATTGACTCCGCTCATTACTTGAAAAATACCACAAGGGAAGATTGGAGTTTTATGAAATTTACCAACACCTTTAATACTACCTTCTAATAGGGCTTTAATAACCATACGCCCTTCAGGAAGTGTGCAGGTCCCGTAATTTATTGAAGTGAACGGCAATTGGTTCCCACTACGTGACTGGAGTGTATTTAAATTATGATACATCCCCTCGACCGCTTGAACGAGTTCTTTTTGTGTCATATCTAAAGCATATAAATAAGCGTTTTGTATCTCATAAAGATCAGTATCATTGATAGGAAAATCTAAAAAATTGATTCTACTATTTTTTTCACTATTAATAGATTCTTGATCCCATCTTGCGATATATTTTAGACCATCACAATAATGTTTCCAAAAGCTTTTTCGAACATATGGAACCATTGTCCAATCTAAATGAGTTGCTGATACACCTCCAAATTGCTGTAAGCTTTGTAATTGAAATATTACTGCAACAAGTTGAAATGCTGTATTAATTGAATTTGCTGGTCTTACGTCCGTTTGACGAGTATTAAATCCTTTCGCTAATAAGTCATCAAAAGGCACTGATAGACAATTATGCATACCAACCGCGTATGTATCTAAATCATGAATATAAATTTCATTATTTAAATGATTTTCTCTAGCCATTTTTGACATGCAATTATCAAGAGCATACTGCTTGGAAATAACTGAATCAAACTCTCCACGGCGGCCACCGAATGAATGTTCATCAACATTGGCATTTTGATTATCAATTTTGGCGCCGGTAAGTTTTTCCTTTGCCACCCGCATCATTTCATTGTTCCAGTTTCTTTCTTTTGTTCGCATTTCACGATATTTGATATATGCTTTAGCTACATCTTTTCTCTTGGTAGACATTAAACCATTTTCTACTAAATCTTGAATTTCTTCAATAGATAATGGCTTAATTTCTTCTTCGCAATATCCTTCAATATAATTTGCTATATTTTCTGCTTTTGCTTCAGCATAGTCAGTAATCTAACCATCTACTGCTTTAAAAGCCTTTAAAATAGCATTTTTAATTTTCTCTGTGTTAAAAGGCATTTGTCTGCCGTCTCTTTTAATCACATAAGTCATAATATATATATCCTCCTAATTAGATAAAAATATTTCTAGGGTTACTATATTATTTAAAAAAGTCCCATATAAATTAATCAAGTTTGTCCCTCTATAAAGTTTAATATTTTTGGCCTATTTAAAAATCCATAATATTCTCCATTTTCTTTGTCATTTAAGAAAATTTCATGTTCAAATTCAATATTCGCAAAGTCTTTTTGATCCGCCAAAAAACGACGACAAACTTCTGCACAATTAGGATTTTGTTCGCGATTAAGAGCTCTTAATAAACGCTCTTTTTCCCCTGCTTGAATCCATACTGGAAGAATATCAATAGTATCAGAATGATTCAAAAGATTGCGGATACCCTGTGGATTAAATACACCTATATTAATTTTACCTTTTTGAAGTTCATTAATATAAGTTCCATAGTACCAATTATTAAAACAGGTGTGCTCAAGCATTTTATTTTCAACAATTAATTTTTCAAATTCTTCTTGAGATATAAAATGATATTCACGACCTTCAATTTCATAATCACGCGGTGGTCGTGATGTATATGATACCATGCCATGTGTATTTTTTAGCTTCCGTTCAAGCCAGTGCTGGATTGAATCTTTTCCAGCACTGGACTCACCGAACAAAGCAAGAAGTTTAATTCTATCCATTTAGACTTACCCTTTCATGCTCTAATGTAATATTTCTACCTTCAACATTCATAATTCGATATAACTGATGTGTAGAAGTTGCTTTATAAGTTTTCGCTACAAAAGTATCTTCTCTTCTATAACCAGTTACCATAATTTTAGTTCCACGAGAGAACCATCCTTTTTCAAGAACTTTTTTACTACCATCTGCTTGTACTTCAGAAATCTGACGATTGTACATCGCATAATATTCCTTGGTAAATTTTACATTAACAACTCCATCGGTTGTTAAAATCGCAACGGATGCTTTAGTATTATTTTTACTAATAATAGTTCCTGTAATTTTATATAATTTAAAGATTGGAATATCTCTTCCCGCTCTTTTAAAGAAATAATCTACTTCAGGTTCATATGATAAAGTTGAAAAATTAACAATACCATATTTATGTTTATCAATATTAGCTAATTCATGCTCATGATAATAAAAACACAAACTTTCCATTTCCCATGCAGAAATATTTCCAGTTGCATATTTATTCCATGTTTCATTAAATAATAAATTATTATATTGATTTAATACTTCATTTTGATTCTCTTTCAACCAGTTTCTTGTTTCATCCATTTCTTTTTGATAGATTTTATCCCATTTGGTTTGGAGAATACAAGTAATTCCATTAATAACATCAAGTTCATTTAAATCATA
>OCVV011343289.1_pt1 | contig 18800 bp, 14 predicted proteins | sample 1539721 | NCBI WGS metagenome assembly OCVV01 (sample SAMN02144230, study PRJEB22623) | gut metagenome | biome: sheep rumen | host: Ovis aries | place: New Zealand | reverse complement strand
CGCCACTTCCCCGACAAGGCCATCGACGCCCTCGACGAGACGGGCTCGCGCGTGCACTTGCAGCACGCCGAAGTGCCGCCGTCAATCATCGAGAAGGAAAAGGAGATAGCCTTCATCAAGGAGAAGAAGCAGAACGCCGTGAGCAACCAGAACTTTGAGCTGGCTGCCGGCTACCGCGACCGACAGATGCAACTCGAGAAGGAAATGGCCGAACTGCAGAAGCAATGGACGCAGGGCGACGCCAGCACGCGTGAGACCGTGACCGAACAGGATGTGGCCGACGTGGTATCAATGATGACGGGTGTGCCTGTGCAGCGCATGGCCGAGTCGGAAGGCATCCGCCTGAAAGGCATGGCAGAAGCATTGAAGCAGGCCGTCATTGCCCAGGATGCAGCCATCGAGAAGATAACGAAAGCTATCCAGCGCAACCGCGTGGGACTGCGCGAGCCCAACCACCCCATCGGCGTGTTTATGTTCCTCGGTCCCACAGGTGTCGGCAAGACCTACTTGGCCAAGAAACTCGCCGAATTTATGTTCGGCTCAGCCGACTCGCTCATCCGAATCGACATGAGTGAATACACCGAAGCATTCAATACGTCGCGCCTCATCGGTGCGCCTCCGGGATACGTGGGTTATGAGGAGGGAGGACAGCTCACGGAGCGTGTGCGCCGCAAGCCCTACTCCATCGTACTACTCGACGAGATAGAGAAGGCTCACCCGAACGTTTACAACATGTTGCTGCAGGTGCTCGATGAGGGTAGACTGACCGATGGCAACGGACGCCTCATCGACTTCCGTAACACGGTGATCATCATGACTTCCAACGCCGGTACACGCCAGCTGAAGGAGTTTGGCCGCGGCGTGGGATTCACCGCCGGCGGACGCATGGGGCTGAGCATTGACGATCGCGACAAGGAATATGCACGTTCCATCATCCAGAAAGCGCTTTCGAAGCAGTTTGCTCCTGAGTTCCTGAACCGCCTCGACGAGATTGTGACCTTCGACCAACTGGACTTAGAGGCCATCAAGCGCATCGTCGACATCGAACTGCGCGGGCTCTACCAGCGTTTCGAGGCGCTTGGCTACAAGCTCGACATCAGTGATGCCGCCAAAGAGTTTGTGGCCACGAAGGGCTACGATGTGCAGTTTGGTGCCCGCCCGCTGAAGCGTGCCATCCAGACCTACATCGAGGACTTGGTGTGTGAGCGCCTCATCGACGGCAACCTGAAGCCAGGCGACACCATCCGTCTCGACAAGGACCCGGAGGGGGAATTGAGAATTGTGGAATGAAAATATAATTGAGCCACAACCTTCCAACAAACAAAACAAAGAAGCAGGATGCGACGTCTTTCGCATCCTGCTTCTTTATTGTATAAAAGGGGGAAGAGAGGAGGAGGATTAGTCCTCTTCCTTCTCCTCTGCCTCGTGAGCAGCGATAAGAGCCTGCTGGATGTCGTTCGGCACGAGCTCGTAGCTGGCGAACTTCGTCGTGAACGAAGCGCGGCCACCAGTGAGCGAACTCAGGGCGATGCAGTAGTTGGCCAGCTCCTTCTGAGGAATCTTGGCCGACAGCTTCTGATAGCCCGACTCAGAGTCCATACCCATGATGATGGCGCGGCGTCCCTGCAGGTCGCTCATCACGTCGCCCATATAGTCGGCGGGCACGAGCACCTCGAGATCGAAGATAGGCTCCAGCACCTTCGGACCTGCCTCCTTGAAGGCTGCCGAGAAAGCATTGCGGGCTGCCAGCATGAACGAAAGTTCGTTAGAGTCCACCGGGTGCATCTTACCATCGTAGACGATGACACGTACGTCGCGGGCATAAGAACCCGTGAGCGGACCGCGCTCCATGCGCTCCATGATACCCTTCAGGATAGCGGGCATGAAGCGTGCGTCAATAGCACCACCCACCACAGAGTTGATGAAGACGAGCTTGCCGCCCCACTCCAGGTCGATTTCTTCCTTGCCCTTGATGTTCATCTTGAACTCCTGACCGTTGATCTTGAACGACGTGGGATCGGGCATACCTTCGGTGTAAGGCTCCAGAATCAGGTGAACCTCACCGAACTGGCCGCTACCACCCGACTGCTTCTTATGACGATAGTCGGCACGTGCCATCTTCGAGATGGTCTCACGATAAGGAATCTTCGGCTCAACATACTCCACGGGAATCTTCTCGTTGTTCTCCAGACGCCACTTCAGTGTGCGCAGGTGGAACTCGCCCTGACCGTGGATAATGGTCTGGCGCAACTCCTTCGACTGCTCAACAACCCATGTGGGATCTTCCTGACGCATCTTCAGCACGGCGGCCATCATCTTCTCCATGTCGGAAGAGCTGACGGGCTTAATGGCGCGCGAATACTTCGAGTTAGGATACTTGATGAAGTCGAACTTCCACTCCACGTCCTTGGCGTTCAGCGTGTTGCCCGTCTTCACATCCTTCAGCTTCACGGTGCAGCCGATGTCGCCAGCCTTCAGCTCGTCCACGGGCACGCGGTTTGCACCGGCGCAGGCGTAGAGCTGACCCATGCGCTCCTTCGAGCCGCGGTCTACGTTGGTCAGGTCGTCGCCAGCCTTCACGCTTCCGCTCATCACCTTGAAGTAGCTCACCTCACCGATGTGAGGCTCCATACCAGTCTTGAAGAAGAAGAGCGACTCGGGGCCGTTGGCGTCGGGAGCAATCTCATCGCCAGCGGTGTTCTTCACCTTCGGCATATCGCTCACGAAAGGAACAACATTGCCCAGGAACTCCATCAGACGGCGAACACCCATGTCCTTGCCAGCACATACGCAGAACAGCGGGAAGATGCTGCGCGTAACGAGACCCTTGCGGATACCTTCACGCATTTCGTCCTCCGAAAGCTCCATCGTATCGAAGAACTTCTCCATCAGCGTGTCGTCGTTACCAGCGGCAGCCTCAACGAGAGCTTCATGCATCTCCTGAGCCTTGTCGGCATATTCGGCGGGGATATCTTCAATCGTGGGAGCACCACCCTCGGGCTTCCAGGTCAGTTTCTTCATAATGAGCACGTCGATGATAGAGTTGAAGCCAGGGCCGGTAGCCACGGGGAACTGCACAGGCACCACCTTCGGTCCATAGACGTCGCGCATATTCGAGAGTATCAGGTCGAAGTCGCAGTTGTCCTTATCCAACTGGTTCAGCAGGAAAATCACTGGCTTCTTCAGCTTCTCCGTGTTGCGGAAGGCATTCATCGTGCCCACCTCGGGGCCGTAGGTACCATTGATAAGAATGACAGCCTGATCGGTGACGTTCAGTGCAGTAATAGCACCGCCTACGAAGTCGTCCGAACCCGGGCAGTCAATAATATTCAGCTTTTTGCCGTTCCACTCGGTGTGGAAAACAGTGGAGAATACCGAATAGCCATACTCCTGTTCCACAGGGAAATAGTCACTCACCGTGTTCTTCTGCTCCACAGTGCCACGGCGCTTGATTATACCACTCTCAAAAAGCATTGCCTCGGCAAGAGTAGTCTTGCCGGAACCCGCACTGCCAATCAGCGCGATGTTCTTGATTTCGTTCGTCTGATAAACTTTCATTTTCTTTTTTGGTTTTTAGGTTATTTAAGTTTCTTGAGTTTTCAGCCGTCGAAATTACACAATTTTGGCGAAACAGCCAAATCTTTTTCCGAAAACATTCGTTCTATTATGACTTTTTAGTAATTTTGCACTCTGTAATGGCCGGACTCTACATTCACATACCCTTCTGCCGCAGCCGCTGCATCTACTGCGCTTTCTTCTCCACCACGCTCGCCCCAGCGTGGCAAGACCGCTACGTCGATGCCCTCTGCAGCGAAATGCGCATGCGTCCGTCGGCCCAGCCCCTGACCACCATCTACCTCGGCGGCGGCACGCCCTCGCTGCTCTCACGCGAAAACCTGCAGCGACTCTTCACATGTATTGAAGAGATATACGACGTGTCGGCACTCCGCGAGGTCACCCTCGAATGCAACCCCGACGACGTCACGCCAGCCTTCTGCCAGACACTTCGTCTGCTGCCCGTCAACCGCGTGTCGCTGGGTGCTCAGACGTTCAGCGACCAGCGGCTGCGCTTTCTGGGCCGACGTCACACGGCAGCACAGGTTGACAGCGCCGTCAGCTTGTTGCGCCAGTCTGGCATCAGCAACATCAGCATCGACCTGATGTTCGGATTTCCCAGCCAGACGCTTGCCCAATGGGAGGCCGACGTGAGCCATGCGCTGACCCTGCGTCCACAACACCTCTCAGCCTACGCGCTCACCATAGAGCCGGGCACGGTGCTTTTTAAGAGAATAGAAAAAGGAGAATTGGAAATAGAGAATGAGGCCGACGAGACGTCGCGCCAGATGTACGAATTGCTCATCGACCGCCTTGCCGCCGCAGGCTACGACCACTACGAGATTTCAAACTGGGCGCTGCCCGGCTATCGTTCGCGCCACAACAGCAGCTACTGGCACGAAGAGCCCTACCTCGGCATCGGAGCCGCTGCCCACAGCTACGACCGGCAATCGCGCTCGTGGAACGTCAGCCATCTCAGCCGCTATGTCCTTGCCATCGAGCAAGGCCGTCTGCCTTCTGAAGGCGAACCCATCGACGCCGCCACACGATATAACGACCTCGTTGCCACAGCCCTTCGCACCCGCGAAGGAATCGCCGTCGACAGCGTATCCTCACCCTTCCGCCAACATCTGCTGAAGAGCGCCCGCCGTGCCCTTCAGGCAGGCCTTCTCACGCTTGCCGACACTCCCTCAGGGGAAGCCCTGCGTCTTACGCGCCAAGGGCTTTTCGTCAGCGACAGCGTCATGACCGACCTCATCTACGTCTGAGGCCACAGCCCCAGCAATCCTGTCAATATTATGCGCCCTTGCTTGACTTTTCAAACTCGCGGCGCGCCTGCTCCTTCACCTCAGCCTCGATTTCGCTCAGAGGACGGGCGCCGGACAGCCATGACTTCACGGCCACGCAAAGGGCAAAACTGACGATAGCAACAAAGGCCGAGAGCAGCCAGTTGAGCAGTTCGCGCTGGAAAGGACTCCAGTCGAAAACGAGCAAAGCTGCCACGACGGGCATGGCGAACAGCAGCCAGTCGGCACCAGTGTGCATTTTGTAGCCATCGACGACGGCGCGATAATCGGGATTTTCTTGCAGTAAGCGCTGGCGGTTTTGTTGCCAGTAGCGTTCGAACGGTGTAGGTGATTCCATTTGCAGTTTTTAGGGGCAATTCATGTTAATCTTATGCTGAAGCACTATTTTCCTTTCAAAATAACATAGATGATGACGGGAGCACCGACGAGTGGCGTCAGAGCATTGATGGGCACCACCGAGCCCAACCGGCCCAGCAATCCGCTTGCCACGTGGCAAGCTACAGCCGTGAGCGCCCCGACGAGCAGCGTGGCGGGCAACAGTTGGCGATGGTTCTGAGTGCCCAGAAGGAGACGCGCCACATGCGGCACGGCGAGTCCAATGAAGGCTATAGGGCCACAAAAAGCAGTAGCCACGGCAGCCAGCATGCCACTAACGAACAACAACTCACTACGCACGCGCCGCGTGGCAATGCCCAGGCTGTCGGCATAGCGTTCGCCCAGCAGCAGGGCATTGAGTGGTTTAGCCAGCACGAAAGCGGCTGCGAGCGACAGCACAACAGTGGCCGAAAAGAGGGGCATGAGTGACATGGGCACACCCTCAAAGGAGCCCAGCCCCCACACCATGTAGGAGCGCACGCCCTCCTCGGTGGCGGCAAAGTTGAGCAAGGCTATAGCTGAAGAGGAGAGATAGCCCACCATGATACCGACGATAAGCAACATGACATTAGAACGTACCCAGGCCGAGAGAACGAGCAACAGCAGAGTCACAAACATAGCACCCAGGAAAGCTGATAGCAACACGGCCAGGAAACCAGGCAACGAGGCAACTGCCGACATGACTGAACCGCCCAGCAACAGCATGACAAGTGCCACGCCGAGGGCTGCTCCGTTGGTGATACCGAAAATGCCAGGGCCAGCCAGCGGATTGCGGAATGCTGTCTGAAGAAGCAGACCGCTGACGGCCAGCGCCGCCCCGCAGAGCAACGCTGTGAGCATGGCGGGCAGGCGCGAGGAGAGCACGATGAACTGCCAAGCAGAATTGTCAGAAGGAGTGCCGAGCAGTATCGACAATACGTCGGCTGCCGGAATGGAAGCCGAACCCACAAAGAGACTCAGCGCGCAGAGCACGACGAGCGACGCGAGCAGGAGCAGAAAGCAGATACTGGTGCGGCTCATGGCGATGGGGATAGTTTTACGAAATAGCGCAAGCGCCCCAGCGCCCACTGGGGATGGAGCATGATAGCGTAGTCGCGCAGCAGCCAGTCTGGCCGAAAGGCAACTTCCTCAAAATAAGGCACTTGCATAGAATTGACAAAGTAAACATTTTGCCTGCGAAAAGCTTCTATCTGAGCATAGCCCGCATGCTCGGCCCGCAGGCGGGCGTAGGTGAGCGGCGGTCGGTGGGAGTCGTTGAAAGCCCAGACATCGGCATCGGCCGCCACATCGAGTACAGCCTCGAGCGACAGCGGCAGGCTACCGCTATGGTCGTCGGCAGCCCACGGATAGCGCCCGCCGGCATCGGCAATGAGGCGTCCCACAGTGCTGCGGCCGCCTGCCACATACCAAGTGCTGCCTGTGAGGCGCTCGGTGAGCATCGACGGACGACGGGCCTCACCTCGGGCAAGGCGGGCAATGGAGTCACGAAGGGAGAGATAGGCATGTTCGACCACGCTGAACAAAGAGTCGGCCTCGGCCTGTCGTCCTACCAGCAGGCCATAGAAACGCATCCATTCGGCACGGCCCAGCGGCGACGTTTCCATATAGTCGGCACATTCGATGATGGGGATGTCCAGTTGCTCAAGGCGACCATAGCCACCGCTGTTCTCGAAAGGCGAGAGCCACACGGCGTCAGGTTGCAGGCCCGCCATGAGTTCGACGTCGGGCGACATGCTGTCGCCGCAGTCGGCCACGAGCCCCTTTTCCACCCGTTGCTGCAGACTGGGCAGCTGCATATACTTCCTGTCGGCCACGCCTGCTATCCGGTCGGTAGCACCGAGCATACCAAGCAGCGAGGCATGGGCTGTGTTGAAAACCACGCAACGGCTCAGGGGCAGCTGAATACCCTGCCGCCCAAACCAGTAGCGACGGAGCACGCGCCCCGGGTGCCAAGGGTCGAGAAGTTCTACGAGCAGGCGGTCGCCATAGCGTACCATCGTGATGTGGCGGGCATAGCGCATGGCAATCGTGTCACCACGCAGGGTGTCACCACAGAGTGTGTCACCACGCAGGGTGTCACCACTATTGCCAACAGTGGCGGAAGAACTGCCGTTCCGGCATGATGCAAAAAAGGCGAGAACGGCAAAGGCTGCGAGCCACGGGATGATGACGGCACGCCTCAGGTTCATTCCGTATAGAGATAGCGTTTGATGCTCTTCTTGGGCGTCTTGGCAAACTCCTCTTCGTGTAGCTGGATGGCCGAGAGTTTGCAGTAGGCAGGCAGCACGGCATTCAGTTCCTGGCGGTTCTGCTCCATGATGTTCTTCAGGTCCTCGCGGCTGAAGTTCATGGTCTTGGCCTCGTCGAAGTCAGGATAGACGAGTCCTACAAGCTGGTCGCCACGCTGGATGACCACGCTCTCGCTGACCATCGCCATCGAGTTCAGTTTGTCCTCAATTTCCTCAGGATAGATGTTCTGGCCATTAGAGCCCAGCAGCATGTTTTTCGAGCGGCCCTTGATGAAGACGTTGCCGTCGGCATCCATCAGGCCGAGGTCGCCAGTGTGGTACCAGCCCTCGCTGTCGATGGTCTCGCGGGTGGCTTCATCGTTCTTATAATAACCCAACATGACATTCAAGCCACGTGCCAAGATTTCACCCGGCACATGAGCTGGGTCGGGGCTCTTGATCTTCACTTCCATATGAAGAGCGGCCCTACCGCAGGAACCTGCCACAAACTCGTCCCACGGGGCGTAGCAGATGATGGGGGCGCACTCCGTGGCGCCATAGCCTACGGTGTAGGGGAAGTTAATGCGTTTCAGGAACTGCTCGACTTCATTATTGAAGGCAGCACCACCGACGATAATCTCATAGAACTGGCCGCCGAAGGCATTACGCACTTCCTGACAGATGCGCTCGTTGACGCGCGTGCTGATGACGGGCATGTTGAGCAACAGCCGCATACGGTTGTTCTGAATCTTCGGGAACACCTTCTTCTTGATAATTTTCTCGATGATGAGCGGCACGGCAATGATGATGGCAGGCTTAATCTCAGCAAAGGCCTGGGCAATGATGCTGGGGCTGGGAATGCGGTTGAGGAAGAAGACGTGCTTACCCATCAGAATCTCGTAGGTAAACTCGAAGGCCATACCGTACATATGGGCCAGAGGAAGGATGCTGATGACGTTGTTGTTTTTCTCAAGATGCTTTCCCATCACCTTACAGGCGAAATCGAAGTTCGACCAAAGGGCGCGGAAAGGTATCATCACGCCCTTCGAGAAGCCTGTGGTGCCGCTGGTGTAGTTGATGAGCGCCAACTGGTTGGGGCTCTCCTCGCGATAGTAATGCACGTGCTCCTTGCGGAAATACTTCGGGAACTTCCGTCCGAACATCTCGTTCAGGTGTTCGCGGGCATAAGTGAGTTTATCGGTGCGCGAGAGCAGCAGCGAATAGTCAGGAATATTGATGATTCCCTCCAGTCCTGGCATCTTGGTCGCGTCGATGGTCGTAGCCACGACGTCGCCCACGAAGAGCAGCTTGGAATCGCTGTGGTTGACGATGTTGTGCACCTGATCGGGCATAAACTCATGCAGGATGGGGACAGCCACGGCACCATAGGTCAGCACGGCCAGATAGGCGGCAGCCCAGTTGGCGCAGTTGCGACCGCAAAGTGCAATCTTGTCGCCCTTCACAACACCGCTGTTTTCAAACATAATATGCAGTTTCTCTATCTTGCGAGCCACGTCATGATATTGCAGCGTTGCTCCCCGAAAGTCGGTAAGGGCATCACGGTCCCAGTTGGCAATGATGCTTTTCTCGATAAGTTCGTTAAAACTTGGTATGGATTCCATATGTCGTTGTTTGTTTTTGGTCTTAGATTGTGTTTTGGTATAAGTAGCGCTTGATGCTCTTCTTGGGCGTCTTCTCAAACTCTTCATCGCGCAGCACGATGGCCGAGAGCTTGCTGAACGGCGGCAGTTGGGAGTTGAGTTCCTGACGGTTCTGCTCCATGATGTTCTCCAGGTCCTCGCGGCTGAAGCCCATGTTCTCAGTCTCCTCCATATCGGGATAGACGAGTCCGACGAGCTGGTCGCCCTTCTGTACGACGACACACTCGCTGACCATCGCCATCGAGTTCAGTTTATCCTCAATCTCCTCGGGATAGATGTTCTGGCCATTAGAGCCCAGCAGCATGTTCTTCGAGCGGCCCTTGATGAAGATGTTGCCGTCGGCATCCATCAGGCCGAGGTCGCCAGTGTGGTACCAGCCCTCGCTGTCGAGAGCCTGGGCTGTGGCCTCCTCGTTCTTGTAGTAGCCCAGCATGACGTTGGTGCCTCGGGCCAGAATCTCGCCTGGCACGTTCTCGGGATCTGAGCTGTCGATCTTCACCTCCATATTATATATAGCACGTCCGCACGACTTCGGCACAAACTCCTTATAGTCGCTATAGCTGATGAGCGGCGCACACTCGGTGGCTCCGAAACCAACGGTGAAGGGGAACTCGATGCTCTTCAGGAATTCTTCTACCTCCTGATTGAGGGCAGCTCCGCCGATGATGATTTCGTAGGCCTTGCCGCCGAAGGCGTTGTACACCTGCTCGCAGATCATCTGCTTCACCTTCTTGCTCACCACCGGCATCTTCAGCAGCAGGCGCACGCTGTTGTTCTGAATCTTCGGGAACACGCGCTTGCGGATGATTTTCTCTACTATCATCGGCACGGCAATGACGAGCGACGGCTGTATCTCGGCATAGGCCTGCGCAATGAGCGAAGGGCTGGGCAGACGCGTAAGATAATAGGTATGAATGCCATGACAGAAGGGGAAGATGAACTCGAAGGCGAGTCCATACATGTGGGCCATGGGCAGGATAGACACCATGTTGGTGCCGGGCTTCACGATATTGCCCAGCTCGGTGAGGGCGAAGTCGAGGTTGCCCCACAAGGCACGATAAGGCAGCATCACGCCCTTCGAGAAGCCCGTGGTGCCGCTGGTGTAGTTGATGAGCGCCAGTTCCTCGGGGCTGTCGGCATAGTAATGCACGTGCTCCTTGCGGAAATACTTCGGATACTTATCGCCGAAGAGCTGATTCAGATGCTCGCGGGCATAGGTGATTTCTTCCCTTCGCGACACCAACAGCGAGAAGTCGGGCAGATGGACAATGGCTTCGAGCCCAGGCATGGCGTCAGGATCAATCGTCTTTGCCACGACGTCGCCCACGAAGAGCAGCTTGGCTTCTGAATGATTGACGATGTTATGAACTTGATCGGGAGTAAACTCGTGGAGGATGGGCACTACCACGGCACCGTAGGTCAGCGTAGCGATAAAGGTCACTCCCCAGTGGGAACTGTTGCGGCCGCAAAGGGCTATCTTGTCACCTTTCTTCACTCCGCTGCGCTCGAAGACGATATGCAGCTTCTCCACTATGCGCGCAACGTCATGATACTGCAACGTTGCGCCTTTGTAATCGGTCAGGGCATCTTTTTCCCAATTGCCGATGATACTTTTCTCAATAAAAGAATTGAAACTTGGTATTGAATTCATTGCACAATTTTCAAAATTTTGTGCAAAGATAACGACTTATTTGCTCATTTCAAAAAAAAATGTGCAGTTTTTTTGCTGAAAGTTGCTTTTTTATTGTTATTTCACAAAAAGGAGCCTCTTTTTCTTCCAAAAGCGGATGAAAAATGTTCAGTTTTGCTTACCCTCGATTGTCATTCGTAGCGCATCGACTTGGCTGGATGAATGTGCGAGACGAGGTAGCTGGGAGCAATGAGGACGAAGATACTGATGAGCAGCGTGGCAACATTCAGCAAAAGGATGAGCGGAATGTTCAGTTCGACGGGCACGGTGCTCACGTAATAAGTTTCCGGGTCCAGTTTGACGAGCCCCGTCCAGCGCTGCAGCAACACCAGGCCGATGCCAATCAGATTGCCGAAGAGCAAACCCTTCCCAATCATGAACGTAGCAAACCAGAGGAACGTACGCCGGATGGTCTTGTTGCGGGCCCCCAGCGCTTTCAGCACGCCAATCATCGTTGTGCGCTCAAGGATGATGATGAGCAGACCGCTGATCATCGTGACACCAGCCACAGCCGTCATCAGCGCCAGGATAATCCATACATTCAGATTGAGCAAATCGAGCCAGGAGAATATCTGCGGATTCAGCTCGCGGATGGTTTTCGTGGAATAAGTCTCGCCATAACGGTCCACCTGCCTATTCACCTTATTTATAAAAATAGCCTCCGTGTCGTCTACACGCTCGAAGTCGCCCACCGACACCTCTGCCCCACTCGCCTGGTCGGGTTGCCAACCATTCAGGCGCACGGCGGTGTAGAGGTCTATGAAGCACATCACGTTGTCGAACTGCGTAAGATTGGTCTGATAGATGCCGCTGATCGTGAACCGACGCGCACGCACGCCGTTCGGGTCTATGAAATAGGCAAAGATGCGCTCGCCCGTCTTCAGCCGCAGTTTGTCGGCCATCGGCTTCGAGATGAGCATGCGGTTGCTGCTGACCGAGTCGGAAAACACGGGAATGCTGCCTTCTACCATGTTCTGATGGATGAACGTTGAGTCGAACTCAGGCCCTACGCCTTTGAAGACAACACCCAGGAAGTCCTCATCGGTCTTCAATATACCCTGCTTCATGGCAAACCGCTGCACGTGGCTGACGCCCTCAGTCTGGCGCAGCACGTTCATCATCGAGTCGCCCATCTGGATGGGGAAAGACTCGCCAGCCTGCAGCGTCATGAAATCGCCCACCTGAATGTGGCTGCCGAAGCCCACCACCTTGTCGCGGATGGTGTGCTTGAAACCGAACACCACGCAGACCGAAACAATCATCACCGCCAGACCAATCGCCACACCGGCGGTGGCAATACGGATGGCAGGACGCGACACCATGCGCTGGCCGTCGTTCTCGCGATAGATGCGTCGGGCTACAAACAGGGGGAAATTCATCTCGTCAGTCTAATGTATGTCCGGGATAGGCTTCCAAGGCACGGCGCAGCACGTCGATGGCCTTCTCCAAATCTTCCTTCTTCAGCACGTAGGCAATGCGCACCTGGTTGATGCCGGCGCCCGGCGTGGTGTAGAAACCTGCGGCAGGAGCCATCATCACCGTCTGGCCTTCGTAGGAGAATTCCTCGAGGCACCAGCGGCAGAACTTCTCGGCATCGTCGACAGGCAGTTTGGCCACCGTGTAGAAAGCCCCCATCGGTATCGGCGAATAGACGCCCGGAATGCGGTTCAGACCGTCGATGAGACACTTACGGCGCTCCACGTACTCGTCGTAAACGTCGCGATAGTATTCCTCCGGAGCATCGCACGAGGCCTCGGCCACAATCTGTCCGAGCAGAGGTGGCGACAGGCGTGCCTGGCAGAGCTTCATCACAGCAGCCTTCACCTCGTCGTTCTTCGTCACCAGAGCGCCGATGCGGATGCCACACTCGGAATAGCGCTTCGACACAGAGTCGATGAGGATGACGTTCTGCTCGATGCCCTCCAGATGGCAGGCCGAGATGTAGGGCGAGCCCGTGTAGATATATTCGCGGTACACCTCGTCGGAGAACAGATAGAGGTCGTACTTCTTCACCAGGTCGCGTATCTGGTTCATCTCGCGGCGCGTATAGAGGTAGCCCGTCGGGTTGTTGGGATTACAAATCAGAATAGCCCGCGTGCGCTCGTTGATGAGCTCCTCAAACTTCTCCACCTTCGGCAGCGAGAAGCCCTCCTCGATGGTCGAGGTGATGGTGCGGATGACGGCACCAGCCGTGATGGCAAAGGAAATATAGTTGGCGTAGGCCGGTTCGGGAATAATAATCTCGTCGCCCGGATTCAGGCAGCTCAGGAAAGCAAACAACACGGCCTCGGAGCCTCCCGACGTGATGATGATGTCGTCGGCAGTCACGTTGATATTATAGCGGCCGTAATACTCAACGAGACGCTCGCGATAGCTCCTGATGCCCTGCGACGGCGAGTATTCCAGCACACGGCGGTCGATATGGCGCAACGCATCCAGTCCCACCTCCGGAGTAGGCAAGTCGGGCTGACCGATGTTGAGATGATAGACATGCACACCACGCTCCTTTGCAGCTACGGCCAGCGGAGCAAGCTTTCTGATAGGCGATTCGGGCATGAGCAGCCCGCGTTCTGAGATTTTTGGCATAGTATTGCTCTTCTTTGTGTTCTTGGCCACGGCGGGTGCAGTCCGCCCTTAGCCGCTGCAAAGATACATTATTTCCGTCATTCTACCAAACGAATTGCACACAAAAATCATCCCCCCACCCCGTTCCCGCATTTCAAAAGCGGTGGGGGCGGGAGGATGAAACGATGGTCTTGGGGTGTGAAAGCAAAAAAACGCTATGTTTCTTTATTTCCCGAGAATGGCATTCACCACAGCTGTGATGTCGGCTGCATTCAACTCGCCATCGGCGTGATAGGATAAATAGCAAAAGCGTACCACACATGCCCCCATGGAATTCAAGGTTTCTGTCCTTTTGGGATTCATTTTTCATTTGTTTTCTGTATCTACTTTGCAAAGATACAGATGAGTGAGGAAAATACAAAACAAAAAAATTTGTTTTTATTCTCGAGCGAAAGTATCTTCTTCTTTCATCGTATCAACTTCTGATACATAGTTTTCAAATTTTGAGAGAGGTATTTCCATAAACCATGGATCTATCTCAAATCGTGGACACTGGACAGCCATCGCTTGCTCCGCAAATGGTGATTGATGTCCAAGTTCTTCATGGAGTATACAGATAGATCTTTGGCATGATTCACTATATTTAAAGAACTTGCAAAGAATGCAGTTTTTTATTTCAATACCTTTTTTCAAAAGATAAACAAGCCCTGTTTTATACTGATTAAGCCTATATCTACCACTTATAGGAACATAATCTGAATACAAATTTAATTCCGCTACCGGATTTTTACCAAGTTGTATATTCAACTCACTACATGTAAGTTCTTTTAGTATTTTAACCAAACCACTTCTATATAGGATAAACCTGCTAATGGGGAATGCCCCTACGCTGATTGCGGGGAGTTTAGGATTAAAGTTATATGTTGAGCAGTTTACACCCTCTATGAATCCTCGATTGATAATGTCCTCGATATCTTCTTCCGACTCAATCTTTTTTGTTTCTATTATTCTGTATTCTGAACTTAGTTTTAGTTCTTCTGATTGATGAGTTTTAAAAATCTCAATAAAAACAGGTTTCCTATCCTTCTTTGTTGTGCATGTAAGTAATAAGTCTGGGCGAAAGCCGCCAATACCGATTTCTTCCTCACATGTATCATACCACTTTTTTATGTCAAATGGAATCTCTTTTTCTTCTCGACAGATCTCTTTTTCGTAAAGAGTACATTTTTGACTTTCTTTACATGGAACCTCTCTGAAAAATGAAATAGGGAACGAATCAGCCGATATGAATCGCTCGTAGATACTTTTCTTTGCCAATTTATGAAGATATGACTCCCCGTCGCATGCAGTATCAGCTTTATGTGCAAAGTGCCAAGCATTTGTTTCTCCAAGCCTTGGAACCATTTCCTGGCCGCATTGCAAACAATACCATTGATGAGAATGCCTTGTTTCGTTTTTCAATTTTCTTACGCAAACAAGTACTCCATTTTCATCAACACAATAGCTGTACTTAATCTGCTTTATCATACCTCAATAAATCACTTAAATATCTTAAATTAGAAATCAATCTGATATGAAAGATTTAATGAGTTAACGCCAGATCCTTCTGCCTTGATGACAAAAGGCTCCTTTTCTCTAGAGACATAAATTCTCGCATGGCATTGATTAAGGTTGTATGTAGACTGGTTAAGAAATTTTAAATATGTTGTAAACCCCTTCTTCAAAGGACCATAAGTTGCCTCCCAAGAACCTGTACTAGAACCGTTATCAATTTGATATATCTTCTCTCCGCTCTCTGTTGCAAAAGTAACGTTTACAATATCATTAAGCCATCTGGTTTTATATGTTACCTCGTATTTCACATAGTATCGAGTATCTTCTACCTGATTATTTGTTTGTTGGTCTTTTTCCACATATTTAATAACTTCGACAACATCATTATCGTCATCCTTTGAACAAGAATTAAACAAACATGCAGTCGATATCAGCATGAGCAAACACAAAATTCTTTTCATATTCTTTTTGTTTAGGAGTGAAACACGTTGCAAAGATACTAATTTTTTGGATAACCACAAATGCGAAAAAGTTTTTTTATTTATTTCTAATAAAATCGCTTGCGGAAATTCATGGTTTTTTGTAATTTTGCAAACGAAAAGGAGGTATTGTTACAACCCACCATTTTTGACTCTGATTCGCCTTCAAGGAGGCGGGTCGTTTTTTTGGCCAGTAGCCAAACTATTTATCAACACCATATACATATTTTTTATGACTGAGATGATATTGAATCAAGAGAAGGGCGAAGACCCTTTGCAAGTGACGAAGGCCTTCGTGGCTGAGTGGATGACCTGTCTGGGCAACGTCCAGCAGATGATGGATGAGTATGAGCAGCTGAAGCAGCGTGTGGCAGCGCTGGAGAGCGAGAATGCTGCTCTGACGGAGACGCTTGAACAATGGAAGAACAACGATGAGTGGTCGAACCGTGTGACCTACGAGAATGTGGTGGAGCAGATTGCGTCGCTTGAGGACACCGCCCAGCGCGACAATGCCCGCAGACTGATTGAGCCGCTGCTGAAGAGGGCTCAGGTGACGCAGCTGCGCAAGGACATCAAGCGCCGGGTGAAGGAGTTGAACGAGGACGGCGACGCGTTTAGTGACAAGGAGGTGGCCCAGATGCTGGAGGCGTGTGTGGGCAAGGGCCGTGTGATTGATGCCAAGTGGAAGTGGGTCGGTGTCTACTGGTATCTGCGTTGGACGTGCAACTATCCGGTCGATGCCAAGGAGTTCTGTGCGAAGGTAAAGAGTCTCGACCTCGACATCCCCGGCGAGTATGAGTGCAGCTATGAGAGCATCAGGAAGATCTGCACGCTGTCGTTCATGGACTACGACCCGCGGCACATGGAGTATGTGCGGGCCAGCAAAAACGACCAGAACATGTTTTCCCAATGTAGGGAAATAGCGTTGAAAATTGCAGCTGAACTGGGAAAAGCACGCCTCTCGCAGGAGTGAGTTTCCCAATTCCTTCCCAAATCTTTCCCAAAACGTTCCAGGCCATCTGGGACGTTTTTTTTATGCCTATCTTTGCAACAGAATTCGATACCCACGGCGCTAACCGAGCACGGGTCGCGGGGACGGACAGGATGAAATTGCCGCTATGTCAGATGTCCGTTGTGCGAGCGGGTATTACTTTAATACCTTTTATAAAAATGGCAAACAAAACAAACACCAACCACGAGGGTTGGAACCGCAACACGGAACTGGGCTGCGACGTGAAGACCATTCTGCGCAGCGACCGCAAGATGAAAGTTGGAAAGACGTACAGAGGCATGCTGACGCGCGACTGCGACCGCGTGGTCGACGACATCCTCTACCTCGATGCTCACTACACGTTCGTGGAGACGCTGCCTTCTACCAACGGCAAGCGAAACCCGCGCCTCTTTGAGGGCCGCTACATCACGATTACCCGCCGCGAAGACGGCTCGCTGAACCTGAACTTCAAGAACCTGAAGATGGAGGCCGGCTTCTCGGTCGACGGCTATGCCCTCGCTGTATGCAACGAACTGCGCCAGGCACTCGGAGGCCTCGTAGAGGAGTAGGAGTAAGAGAGTATTAACTTGGACATTCAGAATCTTCCACTTCCAGTTCTTCCAATTAAAAAATGGAATAGCGACTCCTTCCTTAAGATTATATAACTAATTGATATATAAGTAGTTATATATACAATAGGTTGGATAGGTACAACAAAAAAAACAACTGGAAGAACTGGAATTGGAAGATTCGGGGAGCCAGGTCTTTAAATCATTCATCTAAAAAGCTGATTATCAATGAAATACGACATTAGTAAAAACTCTGCGCCTAAGATGCCGAACCTCGGACGTGGCACAGAATGCATCAAAATCCTGCTCTCGCAGGTATCAAAAGACGTTCAGGAGCCTATTGTTCCAATGCTTTTCCCTATTTTGGGCGCACACATAAGCGGAGCAGAATTTCAGTATCCTGACCTCACATGGAAGGAACCATGCGGCATGATGGCACACCTGGTGGCCGAAAGTGGGGGTAACAAGGGCCAATTGTCCTACCTTGTGGAAGCGCTTTGTCGTGACTTTCGTCAGCACGACGAGACAGAGCTGAAGAAACTCGTCAGTTGGCAGAAGCAGGTGAAGACAAAGGGTGCCAACAAGGAGAAGCCTGTCCGTCCGGACGTGGCATTCTGGTTTCCTCCCTCGGATGTCACCAACCCTGCTTTCCTTCAGAACGCAATGGCGCTTGAACTGTTGGGCAACCGTACACAGTACCTGAACATGCCGGAGGTGGAAATGGCAGATAAGATGTGCGGCGGCCACAAGCAGGTCACTCAGATGCTCCGTAACATCTATGACCGCCAGCGGGCAGGAGCCTTGCGTGCTACGGCCGACGGTGTGACAGGCAATCCGCTGCTGCGCGCCAATCTGACAATATCCAGCACCCCATTCGCGGCGCGCAAGTTCTACAAGAACGACCTGTTCAACGGCACTTTCGGGCGCATGGTGTTCTCCTACAAGCCACGCACCAGCCGCGACGGACGCATTCCACGACTGGGCAAGTACAACGATGAGTTCTACCGCAAGCTGGATGAGTATCTGGTGCAGATCGATGCCTGCAAGGGGCGATTCGTCATCCATCCGCTGAACAAACTGACGGACCGGTTGGCTCAGGATATGGCTTCGATGGCCGACCTTGCCGATGACGACGTGCTGTGGGACGTTTCGAAGCGTGCATTGGTGAGTGCGTGGAAGGCTGGCTGTATCCTCTGGGTACTCAACAATCAGACGTGGTCCAAGGCGATAGGCGAGATCGTGGAATGGCTTGTTTATCACGACATATGGAGCAAGATGCAACTCTTTGCTGACATGCTCAACTTTGATGTCGACCTGACGAGTGAGGCTCAGCGTCATGGACCAAAGAATATGCTCGGAAACCTTCCCAACTCTTTCAATGAGGCACAGCTGGAAGCTCTTCGCACCAGCCTTGGAAAGAGCGTGGAGGGAACAAAGAACCAGTTGTACAAGTGGGTGTTCCGCAAGTTCATCACCTACTCGGCCGAGACGGGACTCTACACCAAGACCGACGAGTATTTGAAGAGGTAAAGACCCACCCCTCCCCCTCCCTGTGAGGGAGGGAGTGGTCACCTTTCATGAACTGATTTTGAATAATAACATATAAGAAACACCCTACTCCCTAACCTGCTGGAGTAATTACTCCCCTCCCTTCAGGGAGGGGTAAGGGGGTGGGTCTGATATTATGGATAGAATTGAACTTCAAAGGCTCCGCGACCTTCCCATCGAGGGGGTCGCCGAGCGACTTGGACTCAGGGTGGTCAGGCACAAATGCCTCTGCCCGTTCCACGACGACCATCATGCCTCGCTGTCATTCTCCACGCGCA